>OAVY01000148.1_pt1 | contig 19443 bp, 8 predicted proteins | sample 1476481 | NCBI WGS metagenome assembly OAVY01 (sample SAMEA2580116, study PRJEB22360) | human gut metagenome | biome: human gut; feature: human-associated habitat; material: faeces | place: Denmark | collected 2008/2010 | reverse complement strand
GGCATTGTTGAAGGCGATCTTGCCGACGGCGGCACCCGGGGAGGCGGCCATGCCGCGAGCGATGAGGTCCTTGCCGGCCTTCGCGTCGAACTGCGGGAACATCAGCTGGGTGAGCTGGTCGCCGGTGACGCGGCCCAGGGCCTCGTCGCGGGTGATGAGCTTTTCGCCCAGGAGCTGGGTGGCGATGCGGAACGCGGCGGCGGCAGTGCGCTTGCCGACGCGGGTCTGGAGCATCCACAGCTTGCCGCGCTCAATCGTGAACTCGATGTCGCACATGTCGCGGTAGTGGGTCTCGAGCTTGCGCATGATGGCGCGCAGCTCGTCGTAGACGGGCTTGTTGATGCGCTCGAGGTCGGACAGGGCCAGCGTGTTGCGGATACCGGCGACGACGTCCTCGCCCTGCGCGTTCTCCAGGTAGTCGCCGTAGACGCCGGAGTGGCCGGAGGAGGGGTCACGGGTGAAGCAAACGCCGGTGCCGGAGTTTTCGCCCATGTTGCCGAACACCATGGTGCAGATGTTGACGGCGGTGCCCAGGTCGTGGGGGATGCGCTCACGGCGGCGGTAGATGCGGGCGCGCTCGGTGTTCCAGGAACGGAAAACGGCCTCGATGCCCATGTCCATCTGGGTGCGGGGGTCCTGCGGGAAGTCGTTGCCGGTCTGTTCCTTGACGATGCCCTTGAACGTCTCGACGAGGCCCTTGAGGTCTTCCGCGGTCAGCTCGGTGTCGGCCTTGACGCCACGCTCGGCCTTGAGGTTGTCGAGGGCGTCGGAGAACAGGTCACCGTCGATGTCGAGGACGGTCTTGCCGAACATCTGGATGAGGCGGCGGTAGGAGTCCCACGCGAAGCGCTCGTTACCGCTAACGGCTGCGAGGCCGAGAACGGACTTATCGTTGAGGCCGATGTTCAGGACGGTTTCCATCATGCCGGGCATGGAGAACTTCGCGCCGCTTCGCACGGAGACGAGGAGCGGGTCGGAGGGGTCGCCCAGGTGACGGCCCATCTGGTCTTCGACGCCGCGCAGGGCACGGGTGACCTCGGTGGCAAGCGACTCGGGAACCGTGGAGTCCTTGAGGTATGCGCGGCACGCCTCGGTGGTGATCGTGAAGCCGGGGGGAACGGGCAGGCCGAGCTTCGTCATTTCGGCAAGGTTGGCTCCCTTTCCTCCGAGCAGGTCCTTCATGGACTTGTCGCCCTCGGAGAAGTCGTATACGTACTTGACCATCGTGGTCCTCAACTTCCGTGTTTGCAATGTCCGGCCCATCAGTGGGCCGCTACCAGAGGTAAGGATACACGTATCAAGGGACCTAGGTCACCTCAAGGCGCGCGCGAGTATGATTGTCCTTACATACACGAGGCAGGGCGCCTTTCCCAGTATCGGTCGCTCGCGAGAAACCACCATATAAGCAGGTGGGGCAGGCCCGCAAGGCCGCCCCCCCGCGTGCCCAAGTCCATGAGGGCAGCCGCGGAGCGCGCCGCCACCTGCAGCGTGTGAATCGATCAGCGCACGCGGAACTCGATCGTGGTTCCCTCACCCACGTCGATGAGGTCGCCGTCGTTCAGGGCGATCGTCACCATCGGGGTGACGTCCTGGAACGAGCCGTCGGCGTGGCGCAGGACGGTGCCGTTCGCGCTACCCAGGTCCATGAGGGCCCAGGAGCCGGGGGTCGTCATCATGACGGCGCAGTGCGAGCGCGAGATTTCGGTCTGCGGGCGCAGGACGGTCGCGACCGGGCGGCCGGTCAGCGCACGGGCGTCGGGGTCGCGTCCAATGACGACGTCGCGGGAAACCTCGACGGGCACGGTGCCGCCGTGAATCAGGAACGCGACGGGCGCGGCGGGGCCCGAGTTCGTGGGTGCCAGGCGCAGGATCGTCGCCTCGGTGTCGGTCTCGGCACCCAGGCCCGCCAGGCCCTCGGCGCTCATGGCCTCGGGGGCGGCGGGAGGCTCAACGACGGGAGCTTCAGCAACAACCTCGGACGAGGCCGGGGTGCCGGACTCGCCGAAACCACCGGCGCGCTCGGCGGACTCAGCGGTGTCGACCGGCGGCTCCTCCGCATCGGCGACGACGTAGAGCTCGCCCGAAGGCTGCTCGGCATCCTTCGCGGGTGCCTCCTCGTGCGCGTCTTCCTCAACCTGCTCACCCGAGGCCTCGGGGGCCTCATCGGGGGTGCGGGAAGCGGAGCTCAGCGACACGGGGCCGTTGCTGGTCGCGGCGAGGAACTGGGCCTCGACGGCGGCCAGGTCGACGGATGCGGTGTGCACGGTCGGCTCCGGCAGCTCCTCGCGGGCCTCGCGGCGGGCGCGGCGCTCGTGGTCCGGGATGTCGGGGTTGATGAGGAAACCCATGGTGTCGACGGGCATCGAGGCGAGGGCCTCGACCTCGTCGAGCGCGCGGCCGATGCGGATCTCGCCAGCCTCGACACGGTCGGCGGCGGGCACCATCCACGTGACCTCGTCGCCGTCGATGATGGTGGCCTCGAAGGTCTGCCATTCGCCGGGGTTGAAGGGCCACGCCCAGATCGGGTCGGTCCAGACCTGCTCGGTGATCTGACCGGCGGCGCGCATGCGCAGCTGGATGTCACCCAGCACGGTCAGGTAGGGCTGCTCGCCCGCACAGTCCAGGAGGAGGGCGTCACCCTTTTCGGCCTGAACGTGAGACAGCCACGCCTGAGTGTCCGCGCGTCCCCACACCACGTCGGCCGCGGAGTCAGCGAACTCGAGCGGAACCAGCGCCGCACCGAGGGGGCCCGTGACGAGCATCGCGCCCTGCCCGCGGCACAGGAAACGTCCAATCTGAAGCATCAGTTACTGCCTTCTCTACGAGGAACCCGGCGAGCGGTCTCGATCGACGCCGGACGTACTGGTTGAATCATCCGATTCATGACATTCGATGTCAATGTTACTCGTGATTTGGTTCCTGCGTAAACTACAACGGCGGTCGTATTGTCCCGGGTGCCCGATTCCAACGACGCGCGCACGAGCGTGTCCGCAGTCCCCTGAGGGCCGTCGCCGCCCGCAACAACCGCATGAATCTGCGAATCACGCAGGACGCCGTGCACGCCGTCTGTGCAGATGACCGCCCGATCACCCTCTTCCAGCGGCATGATTGTGTAGTCGGCTTTCACACTTCCGGTCTGCCCGGCACCCAGCGCCTTTGTCACGACGTTTGCGGGAGGGATCACACGGGGCGCTCCGGAGGCTGCCGCGAGGTCACGCGCCTCCTGCAGCGCGGAGTGGTCGTGAGTGAGCTGGCGGATCCCCCCGCCGCCCACGACATACACGCGGGAGTCACCCACGTTAAACGAGAGCCAGTACGGACCCTCGGCGGTGCGCAGCACCATGACGCCCGACAGCGTCGTGCCCGGGGCGCTCGTCGGATTATCGATCGGTGCCAGCGAGGCGACAGACGTCGCCGCAGCGTCGATCGCGACGGACAGATCCACCAAGTCGACGGGACGGTTTCCCAGACGATCGGTGCTCAGAAACTCCTGGAGGGTGATGACAGCGCTCGACGAGGCCTGAGCACCACCCAGGTGGCCACCCATCCCATCTGCGACGGCGAAAACAGGCGGGACCGCCAGCCATGAATCCTCGTTTTCGGAGCGGACCGGACCGATGTCGGTCGAGGCGCCCCATCGAACTGCGGGACGTTCCGCATGTTCATTCAGAGACATGTGCCTTCATCCTTTAGCTGCATTGAGCGCGAGGGACCACGCGCGATACTGAACATTCTACACGCGACGTGACCAGCGCCTCGCTGAGACGCGATGCGTCGCGGTGGATTAAATTGAACCGATTGCATGACCCGCATCACGGCACGTCCACACACGCGCGTAGCGGCTCGGACATGCGCCCCGACGAGCGGGACACCGTCGTGATCTCCATGCAATTCTCGCCGCTTGCGCCATCCACCATCGCCGTTGTGGTCTCTACGCGGCCGCGCGATGTGCCTGCCGGGCCCGTGGCCTCGTAGGTGTAGGCGATATCGGCCGGGGCCGGGCCCGTCGGTGCCGTCCACGTCCACGTCACCACGCCATCGGCGTACTCTCCCGTCAGTCCTGACGCCTGCGGCGGTGCCGACCCCACGGCGTCCTCGGGGGCGGGCGACGCGCTCGTCGTCTCGGGTGCGGGAGAAATGCGTGTAAACGATCCTTCGCCGCGCAGCATGCCCACGACCAGGCCGGCGGCAATGACCGCGGCCACGAGCGCCAGGAGCACGCCGACCACGGGCGAGATTCCCCGCTTGGCACCCGAGGAATCCTCGACCACGCGACCGATCGAATCCTCGTCCACGTCCGAGGAACGCTCAATCTTCCAGGAGTCCGCGACGGCCTCGACGCCGCCGGAGCCCGCCCCGCCCTCGAAGGAATACGAGGCTGAGGAGCGCAGGCGCGTCTTATCGGGGTCGATGACGGGAGCGCCACGCAGACGCGTCTTCTGGTCGCCCGTAACGGGGGCGGAGGCCTTGGAGCGCTTCTCCTTGATCTCCATCTCCGTGCGCGGCAGGCCCAACTCCTTCTGGACGCGCTGCAGCCCCTGACCAAACTCCATGGCGGTCTGCGTACGTTCCTGCGGGTCGATCGCCATAGCCGCGCGCAGCACGCGCTCAAGTTCCGCCGGCGCGTCCGCGCGGCCCAGGCCACGCACGCGGCCACGCTGCACGCGGTTCGCGATCGACGCGGCAGAATTGTCGCCGATCGGATCCTCGAAGGGGCTGCGGCCCGTCACGAAGGTCCACGTCGTCGCGGCCAGCGCCCACACGTCCTGCAGCGGCGAGGCCGGGGAATTCACGTCCTGCTGCTCCGGGGGCGCCCACAGCACCGAGAAGCCGTCGAACGCTCCGACCTCCAGCTGCCCCACCTTCGCGGCCACGCCGAAGTCGGCGAGCACCGGCTTGCCGTAGGCGTCCAGCATGATGTTCGAGGGCTTGATATCGCGGTGCACGTAACCCTGACGGTGGAACATCTCCACGCCGCCGCACACCTTGATCATCGTATCGAGAGCCTTGTCCAGGGCCATCGGGCGCGCACGCACCTGCGTGAGCAGGTCGGCGACCGGGCAATATTCCATCACCAGGTAGGCGCGGCCGTCGGCCGTCGTGCCCACGCCGTGCAGCTCGACGACCGCGGGATGGCCGGCCAGCAGCGTCATCGCGTCGGCCTCGCGGTGCAGCTCCTTCGTGCCCCGCTCATCGCCCTGAGTACGCACGACCTTGATGGCGACCTCGCGGCTCGGCAGCTCCTGACGGTACAGGAAGACGTCGGCAAAGCCACCCTGGCCCAGCGGACGCACCCACTGGAAACCGGGAATCTCGGGGCCCCTCATACCCGCAACCGCCGGCGTCACGCCTTCTTCTCCTCATCCATCGTGCGCGCGATCGACGCACTCAGTCGCAACTTGCGGCGCATGCGCAGGGAGCGCAGGGACAGCGCGCGGCGCACGCGCGCCAGGAAGCCAGCCTTCTTGCTCACCTGGGTACGCAGGGAGCTCACCTGGGCCCACGCGTCACGCGCACGGTCACGCGAGGCACCGTTCGAGGCGAAGCTCGCGATATCCGCGTAGCGCGCGATCACCACGGGGGCGGGCACATCGTCGCCGAAGCGGCTCCACCCGTCGATCACGTAACGGCCCGAGGAGGCCGATGCCTCGTCGAACTCCACCGAGTCCGTCGAGCCGTCGTCGCCGTGGCGTACCTCGCCCGTCACCAGGGTGAAGGGGTCGCCCGGGTCCTCGCCGAGCTCCCACTGGGAGGCCAGGGACCAGGCGGTCTCCTGGCGCGTATGCCCCACGTCGATGCGCAGGCCGGAGTCCGCGGCCAGGTCCACGACCTCGTCCCACGAGCCGACCAGCGCGCCCACGGCGGCGGCACGGCGCCGACGCCTGCGGCGCCCCGCCTTGAACAGCAGGATCATCAGCGGCGGCAGAAGAATCAACAGGATGCCACCCGAGATGCCGGCGACGAGACCCCACGGGAAGGGCTCTGCCGGGGGTTCCATCGGATCGGCGTTCTGGTCGCGCGTCGTCGGCGGCAGCTCCGCGGGAGCCTCCGGGGGCTCCGGGGGCTGGAGCACCTGCGGGCGCGGCACGCTCCGAGGCTTGGGGACCTGGGTCTGCGGCGTGTGGTCGCGCGGGGGCGTGGGATCGAAGACGGCCCAGACACCGCCCTCGAACTCGACCTCGACCCACGCGCGGATATCGGAGCCGTGCAGAGTCGCGGGGCCTCCCTGGGAGCCGCCCTCGGGGTAGGCACCCATGACGACGCGGGCGTTCATACCCAACTGATGCAGCATCAGGGCCATGAGTGCCGAGTACTGCTGGTCGTCACCGATGAGCTGATCGTCGCTGCTCAGCATGCGCTCCAGGCGATCCGTACGCACACCCGGGCGTGAGAACTGCGTGTTCTCGTTCAGGTAGTAGCCGTTGTTCGCCAGGTAGTGCTCGATCGCGCGCGCGGCGGACAGCGCCGTGGAGGCGTTCTGGGTGATCTCAGAGACCTTCGTCGCCAGGCCCTCGGGCACGTTCTTATCCGTTGTGGACAGCGGCACGACCGACAGGGACGCCAGGTCCTCGTCGCGTACTGGCTCAGCGAAAGACGTGCGCACGTTGTAGGTCATCGTTCCCGCGGGGCCGGTCGTCAGCGCGGCGTTCGCCCACATGTCGACGTAGAGGCCGTCCTTCTGGGCGGCGGAGCCCGCACCCGTGAACGCGATCTCCGACGCATTGCCGAGCACCGGCACCCATGGGCCAGACAGGCCATTCGTCGTCACGGTCACGAGGGAGTCGCCCTCGGCGCGGCCGGGGATCGTGGACTCCACGGGGATGTAGCCCGTGTGTCCGTCTCCGCGCTTCGTCGACATACCGAAGGTCGTGCCGTCGTACACGTCCATCGCCGCGATGCGCACGCGCTGGTTCTCCGGCAGGTCGGACACGGTCAGGAGGGTCTCGTCCTTCAGGTCCGTCGTGTAGTGGCGGAAGGAGGACAGAGGCGAGGGGTAGGCCTGAATGTCGAGGGGCGGGTCCACGAGGTCGCGGCCCACGATGCGCGTGCCGCCGGCACCGAGGAATTCCGCGGCGGGCAGCGCGACGCCGACGGACACCGCGAGGACGGCGAGGGCACCCAGCAGGCGCGTGCCGACGTACACGGTTGAACGCGACTGTCGCGCGGCAGTCGCCTCGCCACCACCCGAGGGGGAACGACCCACGAGGACGTCCTGCCCCAGCGTGATGCGCTGGTACTGGGCGGCCAACGCCCACCAGGCGGCCAGGAGCGCCCACCAGGCCAGCACGGCCCACACGGGCAGCGCGTGGCCCGAGAGGCCGAAAAACACCGAAATAACGCCCATGAGGACGAGCGGGATCGACCCGAGGACCGCGCGTCCGGAGCGGGCGGTGATCAGGCCCGCGAGGACGGCGCACACGAGGCCACACATCCACGGCACGAGGGCCGGGCCCGAGTAGACCGACACGGGGGGCGTCAGGGTCAGCAGGTCCTTCCACGCGCGGAAGGAACCCAGCACCATGACCTGCAGCGTCTTGCCGGTGGGCAGGAATCCGTAGAGGGCCTCGGCGCGCAGGGCGGCCGCGCTGCCCAGCAGGAAGTATGTGACGACGACGCTCAGGACAGTCGTCAGCGCGTCCCAGCGCCAGCGCGTCGAGGCGGCGGCGATCAGCAGGCCGCAGGCCACGCCCGCGCCCGCGGTGATCGCGCCCACTCCCCCGCCGAAGACCGGCTCGAAAGCCGCGACCGGGCCGGCGAACAGCAGGGCGAGGACGAGCAGCGACCAGATCGGCAGGCGCGTACGGAACGTTGCGAAGCGCTGTGTGATCGTCAGCAGACGATTGCGGGTGGTCCTGGGCTTGGGTGCCGGCGACTCGCCCGCGGCGACGGGCGTCTGATTCTGGGCTGTGGCCTCGCGGCGCTCGGTCGCCTCCACGGACGAGGCCACGGCCTCGTCCTGGGAATCAATGCGCTGAGCGCGGGGCTTAGTGTCGACGTTCGTGCTCATGCCAGGCCTCCGGCGACGATAATGCGCGGCAGGTCGTCCAGCGTCGAGCAATCCAGGAGCACACCACGGCCGAGGTCACGGCGGGCGCGCACGCCCTCCGCACCGATACGAATGATGGAGACCGGGACGTCGATCGGGGCCAGGCGCGCCAGGTGAGCGGCCTCCGTGTCCGTCACGTTCGGCCCGACGATGAGGGTGAGGGCGGAGACGCCGGGACGCTGCGCCACGGCCTCGCGCACGCGGCGCGACAGGTCGCCGAAGGAGCGAGCCCCCACCTCGGAAAGGGCATCCAGCATGCGCATGGCGACGCCCGACGGCAGCCAGCCCTCGGTCGTCGTCAGCGACACGGGGCGCGATTCGCGCAGGTTTGCCAGGCCCAGGGAGCCGGCGACGGAGACCGCGGTCTCGAAGGTGTCGTGATCCCACGCGTCGCGCGACGTATCCAAGACGATGACGTGGTGGGATCGGTGCGTCTCCTCGTACTGGCGCACGATGAGCTTGCCCAGGCGAGCCGTCGACTGCCAGTGCACGGCGCGCCGGTCGTCGCCCGGCTCGTAATCGCGCAGCGCATGGAAGGAGACATCGGAGCTGGAGAGCTTGCCCGTGGACACGCCCTCGACGTCCAGCTGGAAGCCGGTCGCATCGAAGGGAACGCGCACGGTGCGCGGGTGCACGTGCAGGAGGACGGGCTCGTCCCACATGCGAACGCGGCGCAGCAGGCCGAGCGCGTCAGAGCGAACGGCGCGCGCGGGGCCGACGTTGATGAGGCCTCGGTGACGCGAGGAAATCAGGAATATCTCGTCCCAGGTCTCGTGAGCACCCAGCGGGGGCACGACGAACTCGCCCGTGCCCGTGCCGATCGGCAGCTCGATGATGCCCGAGCGCACGGAACGGGCCCGCTCGTTACGCACCGAAATCTCGCCGACGGCGGTCTGGCCGGCCACGATGCGCTCGTTGGGGACGCGGATCGACACGACGTGCGGGGGACGCCACGCGACGCGCATCGCGGCGAGCGCCAGGGCCACGACGCCCGCGAGAGCGCACGCCAGGGCCTCGACCCACTGGAAGGCGACCGCGAGCGCGAGGCCCACGATGACGAGCGTGATCACGGCCCACCCGGTCGGGGTGACCGCGCCCACGAGGGTTTTGAGGGGATGCGAACGAACGGCCTGCGCCCGTTTGGGCGAGACCATCGTGGGGGTGTCCGTTCGCATCCCTTCCATCGTTGTATCCGGCGTTTCCTTACGCGCCGACGGCCGGCGCGGGCACCGACGTCAGGGCACGCTGGATGACGCCCTCGGCGGTCGCGCCCGAGAACGCGGCGTCGGGGTCGACGATGACGCGGTGCGCCCACACGGGCACCGCGAGGGCCTTGATGTCGTCGGGCAGGACGAAGTTACGTCCCTGCGCGGCCGCCCACACGCGGGCGCAGCGCACCATACCGATGGCACCACGGGTGGACACGCCCAGCAGCGAGGACTCGTCCTCGCGGGTCGCCTCCGCCAGCGCGGCCACGTAGTCGAGGACGGCGCGGTCCGTGTGGTTCGCCGAGGCCAGGGCCGCCCAGGCGACGATGTCCTTGCCCGTCAGCAGGGGCTTGAGGTTCTTCGAACGGTCGGGCGAGGCCGAGCCGTCGAGGACGTCGATCATCGCGGAGCGCGAGGGATAGCCGATCGAGGTCTTCATGAGGAAGCGGTCCAGCTGGGCCTCGGGCAGCGGGTAGGTGCCGGCCTGCTCGACGGGGTTCTGGGTCGCGATCACCATGAAGGGCTGGGGGGCGGGGCGGCGCACGCCGTCGACCGTCACCTGGGCCTCTTCCATGACCTCCAGGAGGGCGGACTGGGTCTTGGGCGACGCTCGGTTGATCTCGTCGGCCAGGACGATCTCCGCGAAGACGGGGCCGGCGTGGAAGACCCACTCGCCCGTCTTCTGGTTGAACATGTTGACGCCGGTGATGTCCGAGGGCAGCAGGTCGGGGGTGAACTGGATGCGCGAGTGCGTACCGTCGATAACGGCGCTGATGGCGCGCGCCAGCGCGGTCTTGCCGGTACCGGGGGCGTCCTCGAGCAGGAGGTGGCCGCCGGCGAACATCGTCGTGAGTGCGAGTCGCACGGCCTGGCGCTTGTCCAGGACCGCCACGGACACGCCGTCGACGAGGCCCTTGAAGACCTGGGCGAACCTGGTTGCATCCTCAATGGAAAGGGTCATGAGTTGTCCTATGTTTCTCTTGTTGCTCGTAACGGGGAAAGTATGGTCGTCTTATTCGACTCGGCAGCTCTTCACGATGTCCCGCGCATTCAGCTCTCGAGCGGTGATTGCCTCCGTCAGGATACCCGGTATGCTCGGCGTGTCCCGTGAGAAGCGGAATTCGGTGTCCTGAGCCGGTCGCCCGGTACTGACCGTGCAGATGAGCGTGACACCCGATCCGAACTGGGAGGCTCGTTTGGCCGTCAGCGTCATCGAGCCGCATTCCTGCCCGTTCGAACACGTGGTTTTTCCGGTGAAGGTCGCGTCGATATTTTCCGCGGCTTCGGTGGTTGTGAAGGTGGCTTCTACCTGCCGGTGCGTCCCACCGGCACCGACCATTTCGACGACAACCGTGTACTGGTTGACTGGCGCCAGGCCCTGGACCGCCCACGAGGTCATCGGACCACTGAACGTCTGCTTAGTCGACCCCTCCATCCCCTTAATCCACACGCTGGTCTGCACGGGGTTGACGCCGGCGGGGATAGTCCACGACACGGACGCGCTGTTGATGTAAGGGGTGACCGACACGCTGAACACGGGGATCGTGGTGTCTTCGTCGTCATCGGGGCCCGAGCGCTGGCCGTTACCGACCGTGCCGGTAGCCGACGTGACCGGGCTCCAGACGTACGACCCGTCGTCCTTCTTGCCGCGCTGGCAGAAGTAGAAGGTCATCGTCGCACCCGGGGTGAGCGGGCCGATGTCGAAGTCGCCGCGGTCACCATTGTTGAGGCGCAGAGGGTTGCCGGGGGCCGTGCACCCCGCCGCGCTATCCGCGTAGAAGAGCTCCAGGTCGGCGGCCGTGTAGCCGTTTCCTTCCTTCAGGCGGGCATTGGCGATGCGAAGCTTGCCCAGGGCGTTATCCGAGGGCGGGCCCAGGCGCGGCGCGTCGGGGGCCAGCGGCGTCGTCTTGGGAGGAGTGGGATCCTCGTGGACGACCGCCGGAATGACGTAGCCAGAAGAGGTCGCCGTGTCACCATTCGCGTTACTGACGGTCACGTACACGGTGAGGGCCACGCCGTAGGGAACAGTCATCTGGGTGGAGGTGGTTCCGCCCGAGACCGTCTTGGTGCTGCCGTTGATCGACACAATCGTCTGGCCCCATCGAGCGGTGCCGGAGCTACCCAGGGACCAGGTGATGGTCGCCAGAGCGACGTTACCGTCGCGTTGCTGGGCCGCGCTGGCGCTCGTGATGACCGGCTGATCGGGCCCGCGTCGCGTCGCCTTCGGGGTGCCACTCACACCCGGGGACGCCTGGGAGTTACCGTTCGCGTTCGTGGCGACAACCGTGACGGTGTACGTCCGATCGTTGACGAGGTTCTTCACGGTGCACGCCTGCTCGCCGTTCGTCGTGCATGTGCTCGCCGCGGCACCTGCGATCGTCGCGTACACGGTGTAGGAGGTGATGGGCGAACCGTTGTTGTCGGGCGCATCCCACGTCACCGCAAGCTGACCGTCACCGGCCGTCACGGTCGGGCCGCCCGGGCGATCCGGGACGCCGGAGAGCATCACGGAGTTCGACTCCGCGCCGTCAGACTCGCCGGAGGCGTTCACTGCTTTCACGGTGAAGGTGTAGCTGCGGCCGGTCGTCAGGCCGTTCACCTCGCACACGGTCTCGGTACAGCTGGCGACCTGGCTACCGCCGCTGTAGATGCGGTATTCGGTGATGCGCTCGCCGTTGGATGCGGGAGCGTTGAAGGACACGGTGGCACCCGTCGGGCCTTTGGCCCGGGCAACCACGCCGGTGGGCGCGTCGGGCTTGCCCGTCACCGTGACGGTGATGATGCCCTGGACGACGCGCGAGGGGTCCTTGAGCTTGTCGTTGACGCGGTAGGCGACGGAGACGGTACCCGCCGAATTCGGCGTGATGGTAACGACCGTGCCAGAGGTCGAGGTGGTCGCGTCCCCCAGCGAGATGGCGGCACCCTCGAGAGTGATCGGCGTGTCCGGGAACGGGTTGGTGGCCTGCGAGGCGACGTCGATGCTCACGGGAGTGTTCACCGAGGTCTTCAGCGAGTATGCCGGCACCTGAATGCGCGGCTTCGTGGTGCTGACAACCTCGACGGGGATGGAGCCGTTGACGGTGTTGCCCTGCTCGTCCGTGACGCTCACGGCAATGGAACCAGCGGAGCCGGCGGAGGCGGTCTCGGGCGCGGACACCGTCAGGACGGAGCCCGACAGCGACGCGGAGATCGTGTCGGGGGCAGAGCCCATCGCGTAGGTGAAGGTCGAGACGTCCGTGCCCTCGGGGTCGCGCACGCCGAGCTTGAGGTCCTGCGTGACGGCAGCGCCACCGGCCTCGACGCGGATCGCGGTCGGGGCGAAGGTAGGCGGCTGGTTCTGGGTCGCCTTGATGCGCACGGGCAGCGACAGGGAGGCGGTGAGCGTACCCGCGTCGGAGGCGTCACCATCCGCGACCTGGATGAGGAACGCGGAGTTGCCGCCGAAGGAGGCGTTCGCGGTCAGCGTCAGCTGCGTCGACGAGTCGGCGACGACCGAGTCCAGGCCGGTCTGCGCAACCGGGGAGGAGTCGTCCACGAGGCGCGGGCTGCGGCCCGAGCGCGTCACCACGTAATCCGCCAGGTTGATCGTGCGCGAGGTACCCGCGTCCATCTCGATGGGCAGGCCCGCGGTGTTGAGGAAGGGCGCGGTCGTGTCGCGGCCGGGCACGGTCACGACGGCGGAGTTGGTCAGCCCGTCGCGGTCCGTGATCGTGTAGACGACCAGGCGCATGCTGTCCATCACCGGGATGAGCACGTCATTGCCGTCGACGGTCACGCCAGATTCTGCGGTCGTCACGGTCAGCTCGTTGATGCTGCCGTCGGGGTCCTCGTCGTTGTCGAGGACCTTCACGCGCACGGCCGAGCCGTCGGTGGGCAGCTCCGCGTAGGACACGAAGTCATCGCGGGCGATGGGGGCCTTCAGCGGAGCGTCGTCCTGGACGTAGACCGTGACGGTGCCTCGGGCGGAGCCGCCGCGGCCGTCGCTCACCACGTAGGACACGAGGTAGGTGCCGGCCTGCGAGGGCGTGTGCACCTGGATGGTCGAGGAGGACAGAGCCTGCGGGTCGAGCTCGGGCGTGGCCGTTTCGAGGCTATCCTCCTCCAGCGCGAGCGGATCGCCATCGGGGTCGACGTCGTTCGACAGGACGTTGACGGTCACCATGCGGTCCGGGCGGGTCAGCACCGTGTCGGGGACGGCGATCGGGTTCTGGTTGAGCGTCGGCGCGGCCGAGATGGCGACGCGCACGCGAGCGGAGGCACGCCCGCCCTGGCGGTCCTCGACCGTGTAGGTAAAGGAGTCGGTGCCCGTGGCATTCTGGTTCGGCGTGTAGTCGATCCAGGTCGGGCCGACAGTCGCGTTGCCCAGCTGCGGGGACGAACCGAGGCCGCCCAGGGTCACGGAGTCGCCGTCGGGGTCGATGCCGTCCAGGGGCACCGCGATGCGGGTGGTCTGCCCCGCGGCCGCCCAGGCTGTGATGTCGCGGGGACGCGGCTCCTGGTTCTGATCAGAGGCACCCATCACTTCGAAGGTGACGGTGCTCGATGCGCGGTTGCCCGCGGAGTCGATGACCGAGTAGGTCACGTCCATGAGGCCGGTGGTCTGCCCAGCTTCGAGGCGTACCTGGTTACCTGTGACGAAGGGGGTTCCCAGTGCGGAGCCGGAATCGTATTCGAGAGTCGACTCGACCTGGAGGTTCAGGCCGGCGGGCGAGCGATCGTTCGCCAGGACCGACACGGTGCCCACGTCGCCGACGCGCACCTTCACGTGGTCGGGCTTGAGGATGGGCGGCAGGTCCGATCGATCCGCCGCTCCGGGGATGACCATCACGTCGGCCGTGGCCTCGCCGACGCCGTTGGACACGGTGTAGCTGAACTGCACCGTGCGGTCCAGGCCCGCGGGCGCGGTGACGCGCAGCAGGTGACGATCGATGAGGGCCACCTCGATGTCCGGGGCGTTCGAGGCATCCACGGAGACGATCGACAGCAGGCCGCCGGAGGGATCGTAGTCGTTATTCAGCGGCGCGACGAGGACGGAGCCGCCCTGCGGCAGGACCGCCGTGTCGTTTTCGGCGACGGGAGGCTCGCTCGAGGGTGCCGTGACCTCGACGCGAATAATGCCCAGTGTCGTCGCGATGCCGTCGGACACGGTGTAGGCAAAGGAGTAGGAGCCCGGCTCGGTCGCCCTAAAGTCGATGGTTCCGCGATCCAGGTCGGGCTGGACCGGGGCACCGGCGGGCGCACCGGACACGGCCGCCAGGGTCAGCTGGTCGCCGTTCGGGTCAGTGTCGTTCTTCAAAGGATCGAGGGTGACGGTCTCACCCGGGTGCGCCTGGAAGAGGTCGCCGTTCGCAGAAGGCGGCAGGTTTCCGGCCTCCTGAACGTCGACGATCAGCTCGCCGCGGGTCTCCGCACCCTGGTCGTCAGCAACCGTGAGAACGATGGACTTCGGGCCGGCCGCACCCCCCTCCTCGGTGATGGTGACGGAGCCATCTTCGGTGAAGGAGACCTTCAGTCCCTCGGGGGCCTCGGCGTTCTTCAGATAGATGGGGTCGCCGTCGGGATCACGCCAGTCGCTCAGGGCCTCGTACTGGATCTGAGCGCCCGCGCCGATCTTGACGGTCGGGACGCGTAGCTGCGCGGGCCCCTCGTTCTGATCGAAGGGGTGGATGGTGACGCGCACGTGCGCCTCGGCCGAGGCCTGGCCGTCGGAGGCCGCGTAGGTGAACGTCGTCGAGCCGCTCTGAGACGCCGACACTCCGTTGATCTGCAGGGCTCGTCCGCCGCGCGCGACCGTCACGACGCCCCACTCGGGCTGCTTGACCGGCGCGGCAGTCAGCACGTCACCGTCAAGGTCGGAGTCGTTGTCGAGCACGGGCAGGATGGTCGAGCGGCCCGGGCGGATGCCGAATTCGTCGTCCTCGGCCTCGGGCGGGGTGTTTTCCTCACGCTGCTGCGGGTCCGCGACCTCGTTCGTCAGTTCGGGGCTGTCCTGCTCGTCCTCGTTTTGCTCGAGCTCGTTTTCGACCTCGTCCCAGTTGTCCATGAGGACCATGTTCGAGTCGGGCAGCCACACACTGCCCTCGGCGACGTCGTTGAGGACGATGGCCTTGCGGTTCGTGCGGAAGACGATCTCACGTGCGGTCGTCAGCGTATCGACGACCATCTGCTTGTTCGCCGAAGGATCGTCGCAGGCGCGCATGTACGCGCCGCTGCCGGTCCACGCGCCATACGCGCAGCCTTCGTGGCGTACGGGCGCGGCCGGGGTGCCGCTGACGCCGCCCTCGGTGGAGGGGGTGATCGTCGGGGTGCCGCCCGCCAGCGGGATCGCCACGAGGGAGGTGGGCGTGGCGAGCAGGACGGAATCGGCCTTCGGGCCGCCCTGCTGGAGGACGCCGCCGGTCTCGACGCCGGCAGCGCTCAGATCGATCCGTTTATTGTCGGGCAGGAAGATCGTGTTGGACTCGCCATCGAGGGCGACGACCTGGTCGCCGACAACCGTCATGCTCAGTCGCGCATCCTCGGGGATCCCTTCCACCGTGGATGTCTTCGCCTGATCGACCGCTCCCTGGCGCTTGACCGTAGTCAGCGTGCCCGAGGCAGCCAGAGTGTAAACAGAGCCATCCAAGCCGGTCACGAAGGCGCTGGCGCCCATGTTCGAGGAGAGGGCCGCCGCCTCAGAAAGGTTCAGGGGGCTAGGGTTCACGGCGGAGGTCGTCCACAGGGTGCCGTCGGACGCATCGAGGACGCCGAGGACATCGCCGCCCTGCATGACCGCGGACCCCGCGGGCAGGGCCGTCGGGGAGCCGAGGGAGACCTGGGTGACGTTAACGGGCGCGACCGTCGACGAGGTGAGGTCGGAGACGGTGACAGTCTCCCCCGCCTGGCCGACATCGAAGTTGGTGGCCTCGGTGCGCAGCGCGCCGTCGAGGATGCGGGCCTCGTAGTCGAGGTGGCCGACCATCTGTTTGGACTTGTTGGTCACCCAGATGCCACCGTCGTTGACGTTGACCTGGGTCACCTCCGCGCCCTTGTAGATGACACCCGCGATGCAGAGCGCCACAACGAGCAGCACGAGGATGAACGCCGGCAGACGACGTCTCGCACTGATCCGATTGTGTCGCGTTTTCGCGGACATATGGCCTCTCTCGATCGATGAGCAGTACCCCATAAATAGTGTGGCACGACTACACCGCATACTAATAGTTAATGAGAATCTATCAGATGTGTGATTACTTGACAACTAGAGGGTGGCCCATCGCTGTGCGACGGGCCACCCTCCCAAAGTGACTGGTTTGTCAGCCAAAGACAATTGGCGAGTAAATCACTCTCCATTGAAGGTGAACGTGCGGTCCTTACCCTCTCCAGAGACGCCAACGGTGACAACCTGACCGGGTTGCAGTTCTCCGAACAGGATGCGCTCGGACAGCGCATCCTCAATCTCACGCTGGATCGCACGACGCAGCGGGCGCGCACCCAGGACCGGGTCAAAGCCCACGTCCGCGAGCAGCTCGCGAGCCTCGTCCGTCAGCTGCAGGCGCATGTCCTGAGCCTCCATACGCTTGGCCAGCTTGGCGATCATCAGGTCGACGATGCGCGCAATCTCGGGCTTGGTCAGCGGCGGGAACACGATCGTGTCATCGACGCGGTTGAGGAACTCGGGACGGAAGTGTTGCTTGAGCTCCTCGGCAACCTTCGACTTCATACGGCCGTAGTCGTGCGTCGAGTTGTCCGCGGTCTGGAAGCCCGTGAGGACACCCTTGTTGATGTCGCGGGTACCAAGGTTCGTCGTCATGATGATGACGGTGTTCTTGAAGTCCACCTTGCGGCCCTGCGAGTCCGTCAGGCGACCCTCCTCCAGGATCTGAAGCAGCGAGTTGAAGATGTCCGGATGAGCCTTCTCGACCTCGTCGAAGAGGACGACCGAGAACGGCTTGCGACGGACCTTCTCCGTGAGCTGGCCACCCTCGTCGTAACCGACGTAACCGGGAGGAGCACCAAAGAGGCGCGAGGCCGTGTGCTTCTCCGAGAACTCGGACATATCCAGCTGGATGAGGGCGTCCTCGTCGCCGAAAAGGAACTCGGCGAGAGCCTTGGCCAGCTCGGTCTTACCCACGCCGGTCGGGCCGGCGAAGATAAACGAGCCACCGGGACGGTTCGGATCCTTCAGACCCGAGCGCGTACGACGGATCGACTGCGCGAGAGCCTTGACGGCCTCGTCCTGGCCGATGACACGCTTATGCAGCTCGTCTTCCATCTTGAGCAGCTTCGCGGTCTCCGTCTGGGTCAGGCGCACGACCGGGATACCGGTCGACATGGCCAGGACCTCGGCGATCTCCTGATCCCCAACCTCGGCGATCTCGTCGGACGCGCCGCCCTTCCAGGCCTCTTCCTTCGCCTTGCGTTCATCGGACAGCTTCGACTCCTCGTCGCGCAGCGACGCGGCCTTCTCGAAGTCCTGATCGTCGATGGCCGCCTCCTTGTTGCGGCGCACCTCGGCGATCTTCTCATCCAGCTCGCGCAGCTCCGGCGGCGCGGTCATGCGGCGGATGCGCAGGCGCGCACCGGCCTCGTCGACCAGGTCGATCGCCTTGTCGGGGAGGAAACGATCCGAGATGTAGCGGTCCGCCAGCTCAGCAGCGGCCTGGATCGCGGCGTCCGTGATGATGACGCGGTGGTGCGCCTCGTAGCGGTCGCGCAGGCCCTTGAGGATCTCCACCGTCTCGTCGACGCTGGGCTCCTCGACCTTCACCGGCTGGAAGCGGCGCTCGAGGGCCGCGTCCTTCTCGATGTACTTGCGGTACTCATCGTTCGTGGTGGCGCCGATCGTCTGGAGCTCGCCGCGCGCCAGCATGGGCTTGAGCATCTGGGCGGCGTCGATCGACCCCTCAGCGGCACCCGCACCCACGAGCGTGTGGATCTCGTCGATGAACAGGATGATGTCGCCGCGCGTGCGGATCTCCTTGAGGACCTTCTTCAGGCGCTCCTCGAAGTCGCCGCGGTAGCGCGAGCCGGCGACCAGCGACCCCATGTCGAGGCTGTAAATCTGCTTGTCCTTGATGGTTTCGGGCACGTCGCCGTGCACGATCGCCTGGGCGAGGCCCTCGACGACCGCGGTCTTACCGACGCCGGGCTCACCGATCAGGACCGGGTTGTTCTTCGTGCGACGCGAAAGGACCTGCATGACGCGCTCCATCTCGACGCGGCGGCCGATGACGGGGTCCAGCTTGTTCTCGCGCGCGGCCTGCGTCAGGTTGCGGCCGAACTGCTCGAGGATCGCGGAGTTGGAACGCTCGGGACCACCCGAGCCGCCCACGCCCGCGCCAACGGACTCGCGGCCCTCGTCGTCGCCGCGCTGGTAGCCGCTGAGCATCTGGATGACGGTCTGACGCACCTGCGCCAGGTCCGCGCCCTGCTTGGTCAGCACCTGGGCGGCCACGCCCTCGCCCTCCTTGAGGAGGCCGAGCAGCAGGTGCTCCGTGCCGATGTAGTTGTGGCCCAGCTGCAGGGCCTCGCGCAGGCTCAGCTCGAAGACGCGCTTGGCGCGCGGGGTGAAGGGGATGTGGCCTTCGACCGGCTTCTCACCCTCGCCGATGATTTCGATGACGGAGGCGCGCACGGCCTCACCCTTGATATCCATCGTCTCCAGGGCCTTGGCGGCGACGCCCTCGCCCTCTGAGATCAGGCCGAGCAGCAGGTGCTCCGTGCCGATGTAGTTGTGCTTGAGACCGCGAGCCTCGTCCTGCGCGAGCACGACGACCCGGCGAGCGCGGTCGGTAAAGCGTTCGAACATGCCTCTCCTCATTTCACGAGACGGGCACTTCGCCGAGCTCGGCGCACACCCGTCCCAGTTGACTGGTTACAGCCTACGGAAAGCTCCCGCGCCGTGCGCGCGCTTTCGCCCTGGGCGCAGGGACGAGGCCGGGGCCGGGGCGCGGGGGCGCGGGCACTGGATCGCCCCCCCTCACAAAGTCGCACGTAATTTAATCGGGTCAGTTTTCGACTAGCCTCACAAACGCTGTAATTGCAACAACCGTATTTCAAAACCTGAAAGGTTGACAGGGAAATTACGTGCGACGTTGTGGGGGAACTATGCCTCGACGAGGACCGTGAAGGGCCCGTCGTTGACCAGCGAGACCTCCATCATCGCGCCGAACTGGCCGGTCTCGACGTGCAGGCCCCGGCCTCGCA
>OAVY01000132.1_pt1 | contig 23400 bp, 19 predicted proteins | sample 1476481 | NCBI WGS metagenome assembly OAVY01 (sample SAMEA2580116, study PRJEB22360) | human gut metagenome | biome: human gut; feature: human-associated habitat; material: faeces | place: Denmark | collected 2008/2010 | reverse complement strand
CAATCAAAACAAGCCGACCCGAAACCAGCCGTTGCACTTACAAGTTGAATCCGGGCCCCGCAGGCGATGCGGGGCTCTTCCATATTCGGGAGGAAGGGGCAACTCCATGCCCAAACTCAGGAAACAATTCGCCGCGATAGCCGCCATACTGCTCGCCGCGTGCATGACGGTGCCGCTGGCCTTGGCGGATATGAACGGCATCGACGTGTCCGGCTGGCAGTCCCCGACGGTCACTTGCACCGCCGACTACGACTTCGCCGTGGTCAAGGCCACGCAGGGCACCGGGTTCACCAACGGATACATGACCAGCCAGACGCGATGCGTGAAGCAACGCGGCAAGAGCCTTGGCTTCTACCATTACGCGGGCGGCGGCAACGCCACCCGTGAGGCCGACCATTTCGTGAACACCGTCCGCCCATACGTGGGCGAGGCGGTGCTCGTTCTGGATTGGGAAAGCTACCAGAATGCGGCGTGGGGCAATTCCAACTGGATCCGCGTGTTCGTCAATCAAGTCTATGATCGCACCGGCGTATGGCCGCTGGTGTATGTGTCCGCCGCTTTCATTCCGCAGATCCCGGCCGACGTGCGTGCCAACTGCGGTCTGTGGGTGGCGCAGTACGCCAACAACAATCCCACCGGCTGGCAGTACCGACCATGGAACTACGGCAAGTATGGCGAGGCCATGCGCCAGTACACCAGCAACGGGCGCATCAACGGCTACAACGGGCCTTTGGATCTGAACTACTTCCGTGGCACCCGCGAACAGTGGGACAAGTACGCCAACCCCGGCAAAATCTCCAAACCGACTCCGACTCCGGCTCCGCAGCCAGCGCCGAGCGTGGACTACGAGGCGTTGGCGACCGCGACGATCCGTGGCGACTACGGCAACGGCGAAGCCCGCAGGGCTGCGTTGGGCGCGACCTACGGGACGGTCATGCGCATCGTCAACCAGAGGCTCAACGGATTCGCAGTATACGCGCCCGCCGCTTCCACCCGGAGCGTGAGCGTGACCGTGCGCCGCGGCGACACCATGTCCGGCATCGCAAAGCGAACCGGCCTGTGGCCGTTGTCCGCGTGGAGCGTGCCGTCCGGCAACATCAACCTGATTTATCCGGGCAACATCGTCACCTACCGAGGCACGGCAACCGCCTCCAGCGGATCCGCAACCACGGGCAGTCGCGTGCATGTCGTCAAGAGCGGCGAAACCTTGAGCGGCATCTTCGGGGCCAATGGCTGGCAGCGCGTCGCCCGGTTGAACAACCTCGCCAACCCCAACCTCATTTACCCCGGCCAGCGGATCCGCTACTGACCACAACCATCGTGGCCTTCGGCACCATTCCGGAGGCCATTTTCATCATCAACCCAAGGAGAACCATATGGATGTTTCCACCGCGACAACCCTTGCATCCGGGCTCGTGGCGCTGATCGTGCCCGCGTTCGTGCAGGCATTCAAGAAGTACATTCCCAGCGGTTACGTCGGGCTCGTGTCCCTCGCCGCTTCCATCCTGTTCGGCACCATCGCCATCGCCGCCACCGGCGGATTCGACGGCACCTACACGTGGGGCATTGTGCTTGCCGGAGTGGTCGGCGTTGCCCAGACCGTGTACACGCTGGTCAATCAGGCGCTAGAGGGTAAATTGGCTAAGGATAATATGGGGGTGTAGTCGACTAAGCGTATTCGTTCGTTAGAACGCTCCTGTAGAGTATTTGCTCCGCCATCGGCACTCGGCGACGCTCAAAAAGTATCGAACAGTGTCGATGACGGAATCTTTATTTATCAAACGAGTTTGTTTGGCTTGCTTATCTGCTCGAATAAATCCGATCCAAGAATCCTCAATGAGGTATGAGCAACGTCTAGCATGACTTCAAGCATGTCTTCATTATTCCAATGGCCACCTTCACCCTTAGTGTAGATAGAAGCTGCCTGAAGCATGATTGTAGATGAATTGCACAATACGAACTTGTTTTTGCAGAGATTTGTATTAATTGGCATACCGTAATTGGCTGCAGTTAGTCGGTCCAGGCGGTTCAGTCCACCGTCGTTGTATCTGAGGGTGACTTGTCTTCCATCTGGGCGAGTAACAGTAACATCTTGTGTGAGGAAATTAGAACCTTCAAGAAAAAGGATATAGGGGAAATATTTCTCATTTAGCATGAAATTAGCAATCTCATTCACATTCTTATGTGCCCGTTCAATTGCATTTCCAGCCACCATGGTGTCTTGGTCTTTATTCTTTCCAACGAGAATACCCTTGCTGATGTTTTCTATGTCCTTGCCTTGGTGCTTGGCTTCGGACACAACTACAACTCTCCATCGGCCGTAATCGTCTAGCACTTCAATGAGTCCACCGTCCGGCTTGATAGTTGCAGTCTTGACGAACAACTCTTGCCCTAGTGAGCTATCAACCTTCCGAAGCGCTTCATTTATTTCTTCCTTTTTAAGTTCCTTTCGATACCTAAACGTGAGGCCAAGGTATTCCCGTTCCAAGGCTTTCATGCAGATATGGGAGATGGAGCCAACCTCATGGTCGTGTTCCACGGCATCAAGGTGGAAGATGGTGACGGGGCCTTGTCCCTCGACCTGCTGAACACTAAGGCGGTCAGATTGCCCTTTATTCATTGCTGCTCCTTCTCTTGGCTGACTTCCATGAAGAATTCAGAAACATCGGCCAAATTTGTATAGAGTGGTTTCCTGCCCATTACAGTCATCTGTTCTATGTGCTTCTCGAAATAATCAAGCGATGCTTTATCGCTATCGCACATCAAGCAGTTACGACCCTCGTTTATACATACACGACCAACTGTGCCGCTGCCTGCAAAGAAGTCTAGAACAGTTGATCCGGGGTACGATAAGGCCTTCACGAATCGCTCGATAATAGCCACTGGTTTCTGAGTCGGATGTCCGACACGCTCTTTGCTGTTGCCATTTAAACGACCAATTTCCCAAACGTTGGTCGGATTCTTGCCCTTTTTAGTGTTTTCTGGGTTAAGTCGTTTATCCTTTAATGCCTGTTGCAATTCGTGCGCTGAATATGGCACGCGCACGCTATCCAAGTCAAAGTAGTAATCGTTGGTTTTGGCTAGCCATATGGCTTCCTCATGTCGATTAGCAAAGTATCGACGAGATGACATGCCGTTTTTGTAGTACCAAATGATTGTGTTAATGAGTTTGAACTTTGTGCTGGCGCGAACATGGTGGATCATATCGATTAAGTCGCCCGACTTAGAGTCTCTGAACTGTATGCCTCCAAAGATAACCATGTTCCCGCTCGGTGCCAGCACGCGATAAGCCTCATCAAGCCACTGTGCGGCCCATTCGATGTAGTTATCGTAGCTATCCCACCCTGCCAGCTCTAGGTTGTAGGGAGGGTCAATGCATATCAGTTGAACTGAGTCGTCTGGAATCTGCTTCAGAAAGTCGCAACAGTCCATGATGCTCAGCACAACCTTGGGAGACTCTGGCTTCTCGAAGTCGCTGGCCGTCATATGCTTCAGTGACGTTTTAGCAAGTCCAGCGTTCAACGACATCAGACCGTGGTTGTGGTGCGATTTGTTGTGTATGGACAAAGATAAGCCTCCATCGTTACTTTGTGCTCCTATACATAGGAATAGTACCGCATGGAGTTTGCAGCCACTCTGGTCGTCTACTGATTGTCTTGCGCTGACCCGCCCATGGTACGCTCATCCCACCCAGTCCGCTTGTCAAGGTCTCCAAAGATTAGCTCACGGGTACGGATGGCGGCTTCATCGTCGCTTATCACGTCCATGTTGGCTAACTCGTCTATGAACTTCGTTTCTGACTCGAAACGCAGTATGTCGTCCTTCTCGTCATCGGATAGCTCGTGGTAGAAGTGCTGTGGGTAGTCGCTCATACTACCAACGATAGGCTCAGCACACGGACAATCTAGAAATCCGCAGGCAGTACGTCGCGCTTAGGGCATTTCTTCGTTTGCAGCCATGCTTCGGCAAGCTGCCTCATACGGCTGTGAAGACTTTCACTGGTTTTGCGAGCATATACGCATTGGGGGTTCCACTTGTAATCGGAACAGGGCAACGGCCTATGCGCAGAAGTAGTCAAAGTAGTTGTTGTGTCCAATTAATGATCGAGCCGTAATCAATGATAGAGAGCGCGGTACACAGCACGGCCGCGCCCAGGAACATGTATCCGCCTTTAATCCAACGAATGCGCCTGTTTTCGTCGGCGCGCGCCTTGCTTTCGTTTCCTGTTTTGTTGTCGATCTGATAGAGCAGCACGGATTGCAAGCTCTTTGTACAGGCTTCATGGCGCATCTTTCCCACTGGAAGCTCGTTCTCACCACGAACCGGATTGAATATATCAATCAGGCCGAATATCACGGCTAAGAACAAGAAAAATAACGCAATGTACTTCAGCCACTGTATCTGCACAGACGCTAGTGCGGTGAATGGAGAAGTAAGAGAAGCAAATCCTATCAATTGCATGCTGAGCTGTACTGATGTATCGACTTGATGGCGACGATAATCTTGTTGCCGATTGGCTTCGGCTAGCACATGTTCCAGAGATGCGATGACTTCCGCCTCGTTTCTTGGCTGATCGGTATTCTCCGGATTCGCTTCCTCTGGCGAATCGGATGACGCCATGTTGTCGGACATAACGGAATGCCTTACGCGATGTGGAAGTGGCTCGGATCCATGGAGTGCTGCACAATATGCACTTGATTCTCCGGATCGGCATGACTGGGCGGTACAGTGGGCTTCCAGGTTTGCTCTTGCTGCTGGTCTGGCATGTTCATCCTTCTACTATACGGGGTGGCACTGTGTTCTGTATCAGAATCGTCTGATCTGTTCTCGCTGTCAATTCACAAGGTTGTGCGAACAATCACGGGGAGTCAAGGCAGAGATTGAACGTTCAACACGCTGAGCGCCACCAACCCCATGGCGTTTGATCCCAGTAAAAAGCCAGTAACAATGATTCTATGATTCGGGATCCTACATAAGGTTGGCGTTTACTTCGCCGTGGTCAAAGCCGCCTGCACGCCTTCACTGGGATTGATTTGGCAGTTGCCTGACCGCGGCAATGATTTCGCTCACGTTCTGATAACGGTGGGGGATTACTCGCTGAGCATTTTTGCACGACTCTGCTCACCGGAGAATCATCTTCAGGAAGATTCTCTCTGCCTGTGAATATGTAGTTAAGGATAAAGCCAATTGCGTATATGTCGTTGACTGCCCGGAAATCTTTGAATGAGCCGAGTGCGGGATCTTTGATTGATCCTTTCATTGCCGAACCAGTGCTGGTCAACTCGGAATATTCTGTCTTAGCCAATCCGAAATCAGACACTTTGATGACAAATGCGCCACCATTCTTGTAAGTGTGCACGAGGACGTTCTTATAGCTGAGATCCCGGTGCATGACGCCGTTATTATGAAGGAAGTTCATCGCGTATAGGAACTGGACGGCCAGTTTACGTCGCCACTCGAAGCGAAGCTTTGCGTTGTTGTGAGAAATGAAGTCTTTGAGCGTATGCTCACAGTACTCCATGATGTAGCTGTTATCCGATTCGTTAATCCCATACACCTTCAAGATGTAGGGATAGTCGAATTGCTTCATGAGGGAGTATTCTTGGCGGAAACGTTGTCTTTCCTTTTCCTCAACCGTTTTCTTTAGTTTCTTCCGGGCAAAGGTAATCCCATATTCCGGGTCAGTGAACTTGTGAACCGTGGCATATGATCCCGCTCCTATGAGGTGGAGCTCAGCATGTTTGGCGCTGCCGATGCTGATACTCGTATCCTCGATATTGAACACTGAGTCGTATTTCTCAATGCGAATTGGAGTGAGACCCTTAGGAATTTCACTGCCATAGCTAGGAAAGAGCCATTCGCGAGAGCTGTCGATGACCCTTTGATAGTCGGCATCGATGTGAAGAGCTTTCCCCGACTTATCGGTCAGCCTTTGCAGATCCGTAAGCCTTTCGTTTGTTTCCATCATTCGACGGCTGTCTTCTGCGTTGAAATGACCTTCGGATCCGTGGGGTGCCTTGTAGTTCATGAAATCAAACGCATTGTTGTATCGCTCATGCAGCCAAGCGAACACGCGCTGAAAATCTTGCTGGTCGCCGTACAAGTTCAGGTAAGCTTGGCTGACTTCCTCGTCATCGAATTCATGCAGGAACTCTCCCAGCTGTAGTTGCGGATTCAATATGCCCTCCTCAAAGCCGTATGTCCACCACCTTAGTGCTCGCAAGGCCTATAGCATAGGGTTCAAGAGAGTCGTCCACTAGCGATTCAGCAAAGACTGCGCATTGTCAGTATAACGATTTTATCGAGGCTAACTGTGGTTCCAAAACATTATTTCGACACGCCGAATAACTCGACCACTGACGAGACCTGACTTGAATACAATCCGTTAACAATGACCGTCACGGTGAGCCAATCCCAGTCGGCTCAACAAAGACAACCAAAAATCAAAAACCGCCATTTTCCAACGATATTGGGCTCAATAAAAGCCACTGGTTTCAACAAAGAAACACCCCGCGAAAACAGGATGTCGCAGGTTCAAATCCTGTCAGCCCGACCGGAGCCCTTGGAAACATTAGGTTTTCAAGGGTTTTTTCCGTCGAAAACAATCTGCATACAAATGCATACAAACGCCGCGGGATCTCCATGCCCGATTCACACGAGTTCGCGCTCGCGGAGGGCTCCGATCGCGTCGGCCACGTCGTCCAATTGTTCCGGCCAGAGCGCCGTGTAGGTGTTCAATGTGATGCTGGGAGAGGAGTGGCCGAGCTGCATCTGCAGGGTCTTCGCGTCCGCGCCCTGGGCGATCGCGAAGCTCGCGTATGTGTGGCGCAGACTGTGTATGGTCACGCCCGCGTCCTCCATGCCGGCCGCTTTGACGGCCTTGTTCCAATCCTTGTCCGCCACATGTTCGTCCAGACGTTCCCGCCACGGGTGGCACGGAACAGCCAGTCGTCATCACCCATGCCATCCATCTGCGCCTTGATCTGCGGCATGAGGAACCGTGGTATCGCGATGTTGCGGGCCTTTCCGTTCTTCGGGGTGCCGAGCATGCTGCCGCCGTGCCCGTCGTCAGTCCATGTGCGGCCTATCCTGGCGCGCCGCCTGGCCGCGTCCACGTCACCGACCTTAAGGGCAAGCGATTCGCCTATGCGGCATCCCGTATAGGCCTGCCATCTGACCAGCAGACCGTCCACCGGCTTCCCGATCTTCTCCGCCTCGTCCGCGAGCAACTCGACCTCGCGGACCGAGAGGAACACCATGTCGTCGTCGGAGGCGATCTTCGGCACGGTGACCCTGTCCATAGGATTCTCACCGATCCACCCGTTCGAGACGGCGTAGTCAAAGATGCCTTTGAGGACGAATTCCATGCTGGTCCCTTCAGTGGCGCCGGTGGTGATTGCGGTGCCGGCTGCTGTTGACCATCCTATCGTCGCCAGTGGGCCGCCGCCTGAATAATTCCGAATGGAAAAGCGGTCCCGGGCTGCGCTAATCGCCGTTTGAGGCGTGAAAGCGGGATTAGTGTGGGCGAAATTGGTGGTATCTACATTTCGAGGGGTTGATCTGATGGATCAGGAACATCTATCTGCATTTCAGGGGGTTGCCGAAACGCGATATCCGAAGTATTAAGCGCTTTTTGCTGCTGGGATTGCACGGTTTTGGGAGCGTTCATACTTGGCTGGCACCCCCTCGAAACGTAGATAGATGTCCGGCGAGACCGAAATCAACCCCTCGAAACGTAGATACGGTTCAATGACGATGTGATTCCGGGCTTTTCGCCCATGACCGGGGGAGAGAAGATGGCGAATCGCGCCGGAAAGGGGTCGTGCCCGAACCGTGATGCCCCGTCATGACTGCAACATGGTGGTGCCGCCGTCCCTGACGAGCAGTGATTGACGGTCAGTGAGCGCGCGTAGGTCGAGCTCCGTGGAATACCGTTCGACGATGAGCCGTGCCGCCTGACCCATCGTGGGATTGCCCAGATGCGGCACCACATGGAAATCCGTCAGACCGAGTCCTTTGTAGTCGCGCAGACCCGGGGCGCGATCCGTGCGGTCCATGATGGAGCAGTAGCCGATGTCCGGCGACATGATGACCGAACCGGCTGATTCGCCGATATACGGGATCCCGTCGGCTATCCGTTCGGCGAGCAGCGCATCCGCGCCGGTCCGCCGCAGTTCCTGCAGCAGAAAGAACGAATTGCCGCCGCCGACATATATGCAGTCGGCGTCCGAGAGGGTGCTCCGCACGTCGGGGGCAGCGGCCGTTGAAACATCCAGTTCAGTGACGCGGAATCCCAGTTGACGCAGTTGGCGGCGGGTCAGCATCGTATGCGCGAACCCCCATGGCTCTACAGCCGCGGCGGTCGTGATGTACGCCAGTCGACCGCCGTGCAGCCCGGGCAGTGCATGCGGGATCATCCCTGTGGCTCCGCGCAGCGTCGATGTGAGCATCATGGTCGCCATCCTGGCCTCCTTTCGTATCGCCCAGTATAGGACCGCGTTCATGAGAGCGCTGACAGATGAAAGATCGAATGCGCGCGGTGGCGTTTGGCGCTCGCCTGGCCCGGTTGCCGGAAATGACGACATGGGCGCGAACGATCCCGCCGATGCGGACGGAAAATGCCATAACTCGAACGAAGACGATACGATTGGACGCATGAGCGAAACGAACAATGACAACCTGTGGCCGGCCCCGACCGCTGACGGCCCGCTGAACGCGACCGTGACCATCCCCGGCAGCAAATCCCTGTCGAATCGGTACCTGATCCTCGCCGTGCTTGGCGCGAAGCCCGTCACGCTTGTCGGGCTGTTGCGCTCGCGCGACACCGAACTGATGATGGGAGCGCTGTCGGCGCTTGGTGTGCGCTGCGACATCGACCCGGAAAACGACACCACGGTCACGGTGACGCCGCCGGAATCCGGCCGATTCAGCGGCAATGTGGGCGTGTACTGCGGACTCGCCGGCACGGTGATGCGTTTCGTGCCGGGACTGGCGCTGTTCGCGGACGCCCCGGTGCGGTTCGATGGAGACGATCAGGCATACGCGAGGCCGATGCAGCCGGTTCTCGACGGGCTCGAACAGCTTGGCGCCCGCGTCGAATACCACGGCGAGCACGGCCGGCTGCCGTTCACCATCACGCCACCGCGTCATGATGGGAAACAGGCCGATGACGGTTCCGCTGCCGCCAAGGTGAGCATCGACTCGTCCGGCTCTTCACAGTTCATCTCCGGTCTGCTGCTGATCGGGTCGCGCCTGCCCGGTGGGCTGGAGTTGCGGCATACGGGGGAGAAGACGCCGAGCCTGCCGCATATCCGCATGACCGTCGCTGATGTGAACGGCGCGAGCGGCAATGCGACCGCTGATGAGGAGTCTCGCGTCTGGCGAGTCGGCCATGCCGCGTTGCAGCTGCCGGAACGCGTGGTCGTCGAACCTGACCTGTCGAATGCGGCGCCGTTCCTCGGCGCGGCTTTGATCGCCGGAGGCACGGTGCGCGTGCCGCACTGGCCTGCTGAGACCACCCAGCCCGGTGGACTGCTGCCGGGATATCTGGAACGCATGGGCGCGCGCGTCTCGTTCCCCGAAGAGGACGGCGTGCGGTATTGCGAGGTGAGTGGCGACGGCCATGTGCATGGTCTTGGTGATTTCGACCTGACCGCGGCAGGGGAGATCGCGCCGTCGCTCGCGGCGATACTGGCGTTTGCCGATGCTCCGACCCGTATGCTCGGCATCGGTCATCTGCGTGGTCATGAGACAAACCGTCTGGAGGCGCTGGTCACGGAGATCACGCGCATCGGGGGAGAGGCCCGCGAACTGGAGGATGGCATCGAGATCACTCCTGTGCCGGTTGAGCGTCTGCACGGTGAGGTGATGGAATCCTACGCTGATCACCGCATGGCGACGTTCGCCGCGATGATCGGGCTGGCCGTGCCGGGCGTCCGAATCGTCAATGTGGAGACCACGCGCAAGACACTGCCCGATTTCGTGGGCATGTGGACCGGCATGTTGGAGCGGTGACCGCGACGAATATCACGGATATACGATGAGGGGCTGATTCCCAGCGGAATCAGCCCCTCATTTATGTTCGTCCGTTTGCGTTAGACGGACTGCGGCCTGCTAACGGCAGTTCGTCACTTGGTGAACGTGTTGCCGTAAGTGTCCGCGCCGTTCTCGGCGATTTCGGCGGACTTGCGGGCGATGGCCAGCTCCTCGTTCGTCGGGATGACGGCGATGATCACGGAGGAGTCCGGGGTGGAGATGATGCGCGGCTCCTTGGAGCGCTTCGCGTTCTTCTCCTCGTCCAGCTTGACGCCGAACGGGGCGAGCTTGTCGCACACCATCTTGCGCACGATGTCGTCGTTCTCGCCGACGCCGGCGGTGAAGGTGATTACGTCGCAGCCGCCCATCTGGTAGGTGTAGTTGCCGATGTAGCTGACGATGCGGTGCACGTACACGTCGAGGGCCAGCTTGGCGTCCTCGTTGCCCTCGGCCACCAGACGGTGAACCTCGCGCAGGTCGCCGAAGCCGGTCATGCCCATCATGCCGGAGCGCTTGTTGAACAGGGTGTCGAGCTCGTCCACGTTCATGTGGGCGTTGCGGATGAGGTGGAAGACCACGGCCGGGTCGATGTCGCCGGTGCGGCCGCCCATCATCAGGCCTTCAAGCGGGGTCAGACCCATGGAGGTCTCGACCGGCTTGCCGGAAACCTCGGCGGAGGCGGAGGCTCCGTTGCCGATGTGCAGCACGATCTGCTTGAGGCCTTCGGCCGGCTTGCCGATGACGCCGGGGACCACGGAGGAGATGAACTCGTGCGAGGTGCCGTGGGCGCCGTAACGGCGGATGTGGTACTGGTCGGCAATCTCCTTGTTCAGCGCGTAGGTGCTGGCCGCCTTCGGCAGCTGGAAGAAGAAGGAGGAATCGAACACGAAGATCTGCGGAACGTCGGGCAGCAGCGCGCGCATGACTTCGGCGCCCTTGGCCTCCGGGCCGTTGTGCAGCGGGGCGAGCACGGCCAGGTCCTTGACGGCGTTGATGGTCTTGTCGGTCACGAGGGCCGGCTTCGGGAAGAGGGATCCGCCCTGAACCACACGGTGACCGACGGCGACGATGCCTGCTTCGGACAGGTCCGGTCCGTACTCCTTGAAGAAGCCGAGCACGCGCCTGAGGCCCTGCTCGTGGTCGTGGATCGGCTCTTCGAGCTCGTGCTTCTCGCCGTTGTACTCGTGCTTGTAGTGACCGTCGACCGGTTCGCCGATCTTCTCGACGAGACCGGAGGCCAGACCTTCGCCGGACTCAAGATCGACCAGCTGATACTTGATAGAGCTGGAACCGGAATTGATGACAAGGACGGTTTTCGCCATTGTGGGCATCCTCCATGATTGATACGTACCGCGAAACACGGCTTTCCATCTGATAGATTACTCGCTGCTTGCTACAAATCAGCGCCGCAGGTTTCGCCGAGAGCCACCAAAGAGAAAAGCCCCGCTGACGGGCTGAGCCGTGAAGTAAACAGCGGGGCTGGTTATAGGTGAAGAGCGAACGACAGATTGCACGTGCCCCCGCTGGCGGGGGCTGTCGCGAATCGACTGGGGTGGTCGTAAAGAGCGGCTGTATCGCGTGGAGACCGCTAAAACACCCGCGTCACTGGGCCTCGATGGCGGTCAGTGCGATGGTGTTCATGATGTCCTGCACCGTCGCACCGCGTGAGAGGTCGTTGACGGGCTTGTTGAGGCCCTGCAGCACGGGGCCGATGGCGAGCGCCCCGGAGGAACGCTGCACGGCCTTGTAGCCGATGTTGCCGGAGCACAGGTCGGGGAACACGAACACGTTGACGTGTCCGGCCACGTCGTTGCCCTTGGCCTTGGTGGCTGCCACGTCGGGCGACCATGCGGCGTCGAACTGGATGGAGCCGACGACGGGCAGGTCCGGAGCCTTCTCCTTGACGATTCGCGTGGCCTCTTCGACGATGTCCACGTCCGGCCCCTTGCCGGAGCCGAGGGTGGAGTAGGAGAGCATGCCGACCTTGGGCTCGATGCCGAACGCCTTGGCGGTCACGGCGGACTGCAGCGCGATCTCCGCGAGCTGTTCGGCGTCCGGGTTGAGGTTGATGGCGCAGTCGGAGAACACGGTCACGTGGTCCTTGAAGCACATCAGGAAGGCGCCGGAGACGAGCCTCTGCCCGGGCTTGGTCTTGATGACCTGCAGCGCCGGACGCACGGTGTTTGCGGTGGAGTTGACCGCGCCGGACACCAGACCATCGGCGTAACCGAGCACGACGAGCATCGTGCCGAAATAGCTCGCGTCGGTCAGCTGCTTGCGGGCCTGCTCTTCGGTCATGCCCTTCTTGGCGCGCAGCTCGCACAGCTTGGCGACCATGGGCTTGAGGATGTTCTCGTCGTCCATGGCCTGGAAGCGTGCCTTGCCCAGATGGGTCAGACCGAGTTCCGCGCCCCGGGCGAGGATCGCGCCCTTGTCGCCCACGATGATGAGGTTCGCGATCTCGCGCTCCAGCAGGTAGTCGGCCGCCTTGATGATGCGGTCCTCTTCGCCTTCGGGCAGCACGATCGTTTTCTTGTTCGCCTTGGCGCGGCCGAGCAGGCTGTACTGGAAGGCGTACGAGGTGATCGGGAAGTCGATCTCGACGTTGATGGCCCGCAGGACCTCTTCGGTTGGCACGTTCGCCTGGAAGGCGGCGAGCGCCGCATCGGCCTGCGACGCCTCGGTGAACGGGATCTGGGGGATCGTCCACACCGGCAGCCCGAAGTCCGCGAGCGTGTCCTTGACCGAGACGGAGTGGCGCGGCTCGCAGCCCGTCACGAAGATGCCCAGCACCTTGTTGCCGGCGGCCTCCATGCCTTCGATGGAGAGACGGACGGTGTCCTTGAGCTCGTCAGGCCAACGGTCGATGGTGCACACGGCGAGGAAGACGCCGGCCTGCAGGTCGGCGGCGATGTTCGCGTTGAACTCGTAGGCGGTTGGGTCGTTGACGTGTGACTTGTCGGTGCCGACGATGAGCGCCGCGTCCGCGCGGGACACGTTCATCGCGTCGTTGAACGCCGCGACGATGTCGCCGCGGGAGCCTTCCTTGTCCTTGCGCACCTGGTGAATGTCCAGTCCGGTGGACAGCGCGACGCCGAGGCCGGCGTTGGAGGCGTTCAGCAGGATGGGGGTGAAGTGGTCGTGATTGGAGACCGCGGGGCGGAACACGGCGGTCTTGAATTTGGTGGTCAGCGCCTTGAGCACGCCGTATGCCACGACGTTGCGTCCGTTTGCGCCTTCAGGACTTGCGATGTAGATGTTCGTTGTTGTCACGTTTGTCTCCTCGTCGGGGATGGTACTGCTCGTGTGACCGCCTTGTTTCACACTTACTGACATTGTAGTACCCGATCGTTCGCTGCCGGGCGTTGACATGGCGGTAAACGCGGCCGGGGCGGTTCGACCGGGCGCGTGCGTCATTTGTGATACAGGCTCAGCCGCTCGTATTTCGGCTCGCAGCATACGTTGATGCCGAGTTTGCGGTACAGCTCCTCGTCGGTCGACGAGATGATGACCGAGAAGAATGCGTCGCAGCCGCGCAGCTGTTCCAGCCCGCCGATGACGCGGGCCGCGGTCGGGCTTTGCGCGCTTGTCAGCGACAGGGCGATCAGCGTTTCGTCGGAGTGCAGGCGGCGGTTCATGCTGGACAGGTGCTCGGTTTTCAGCCGGCAGATCGGTTCAATGGCGGATTCGTCGATGACGCGCTGGTTCTCGTCGATGCCGGTTACGGCTTTGAGCGCGTTCATCAGCAGCGCGCTTGCCGCGCCGAGCAGTTCGCCGGTCTTGCCGGTGACCACGCGCCCGTTGGGCAGTACCATAGCGCCGGCCGGTGCCCCGGTCGTCTCCTCCTTGAGCAGCGCGGCCGACCGCGCGGGCGACAGGTCCTTGTCCACTCCGGCCTTCTTCATGATGGAGCGAAGCCGCTCGACCTGGTCCTCGCCGGTGCCGGTGCGCCTGAGATGCACGGTGGCAGCGAAGTAGCGGCGCACGATCTCCATGCGGGCGGCATCCCGGCACGCCTCGTCGTCGACGATGGCGTAGCCTGCCATGTTGACGCCCATGTCGGTGGGGCTCTGATAGGGGCTTTCGCCCATGATCCGCTCCATCATGGCCTTGAGGACGGGGAACGCCTCGACATCGCGGTTGTAGTTGACCGTGGTTTTCCCGTACGCCTCTAGGTGGAACGGGTCGATGATGTTGGCATCGTCTAGGTCGGCCGTGGCGGCCTCGTAGGCGATGTTCACCGGGTGATTGAGCGGCAGGTTCCAGATCGGGAACGTCTCGTATTTCGCATAGCCGGCGGCGATGCCGCGCTTGTTCTCATGGTAGAGCTGCGACAGGCATGTGGCGAGCTTGCCGGAGCCGGGGCCGGGCGCGGTGACCACGACCAGCGGGCGCGTGGTGACGATGTAGTCGTTGCGCCCGTATCCGTCGTCGGAGACGATGTGCTCGATGTCGTGGGGGTAGCCTGCGATGGGGTAGTGCAGGTAGCAGGTGATGCCGAGCTGGTCGAGGCGCCGGCGATAGGTGTCCGCGGCCGGCTGCCCCGCGTACTGGGTGAGCACGACGGAGCAGCCGTGGAATCCGCGCGAGCGGAAGATGTCGATGAGTCGCAGCACGTCCTCGTCGTACGTGATGCCGAGGTCGCCGCGCATCTTGGCCTTCTCGATGTGGTTGGCGTTGATGGCGATGACGATCTCCACGTCGTCGGCGAGGCTTTTGAGCATGCGGAATTTGGAATCCGGCTCGAAGCCGGGCAGCACGCGTGACGCGTGATAGTCATCGAACAGCTTGCCGCCGAACTCCAGATAGAGCTTGCCGCCGAACTGCGCGATGCGCTTTCGAATGTTGGCGGCCTGCAGCTCGATATATTTCTTGTTGTCGAATCCCTGTCGCATGTGCAGTGAGAGTCCCTTCCGAACGGAGCGCTGTACCTGCACGATTATACCGGGTTCTTTACGAGGGCCACCCCCCACCAGTCGCGAAGCGGCTGGGGGTCTTACAAGAATCTGCGAGTGAAATTCGGCGATGTGCGCGGCCTCTAGGCGCACCGAAGGAAGCTGTACAAAGGTACCGCGACTGAGGAGCAACGACGAGGACACTCCGTTATTCCAAATTCACTCCCATTCGATGGCTTCAGTTCTGCCGTCACGTCATTCCAGTTGCCTCCAGTTTTCGGCGCCGTCTCGAGCCGAGTGCCGCCAAGTAACACCGTGTCGTGTTTCGTCGGCCTCGGGGACAAAAGTGGGGACAACTTTTTTCAAACTCAGGGCTTTGAGTTTTTTTGTTTTTGTCCCAAAGCGCGCGGCGGACCGCCTTTGAGATTCCGCTGACGTCCGGATACGCTTCGATCTCCCTTGAATTTTCAGACAGCATATGGTATAAGGTAATTGGTTTTCCGTTAGGAAGGCTTCCAAGTGCCGGGGACGTTTTCCCCGGCTTTTTTCTTATCCAGGAGAACAATGCGAGAACTCAGCATCTTCGTCGACGAGTCGGGAAGCGACGGTCTCTCCGACCGCCACTACCTGCTTACCGTCGTCATGCACGACCAATCCGAGAGCATCGCGGATTCGATCGCGGCATATGAGGGCGCCCTTCGCGCCAAGGGGCTCCCGGACATACCCTTCCATGCGTCGCCGCTCATGAACGGCAAGGACCAGTACTCGGGGCTCGACTTGAGGACGCGCAAGATGTTGCTCGGCTCGTTCCGAGTCTTCTTCCGCCACATGCCCGTGAGGTACCACACCTTTGCATACGCGACCAAGCAGTTCGCCTCGCTCGACAAGCTCGCGGGGACGATGCGAAGGGACCTCGTGAACTTCCTCTTCGACAACCTCGCGGAGCTGCAATCCTACGATATGGTCAAGGTCTATTACGACAACGGCCAGCATTCTATCGCCGAGTCGCTCCATCGCGCGGTCGAGTACGCGCTCTCGAAGGACGCCGTCGTCTACCGATCGGCGCAGCCCTCCGAGTACCGGCTTTCGCAGGCGGCGGACTACATCTGCACCATGGAACTCACGGCGATCAAATACGCGGAGCATACAGCCACCGCGACGGACGAGAAGTTCTTCGGCAAATGGTCCGATTTCAAGAAGGGCATATTTAAGGAGACACGCAAGAAGTTTCTCTAGAAAGACGGCTCGCCATCGGGGAACGGTTTCCCACAGGGGGCTCGCTGCGCGGGAGGGGCCCTTGACGGCATCGCTGTGGGTAAGTACCGGGAGCTCGAGGAGATAACCGCCGAAGAGGCTACAGCGATCATCGGAAAGTGCGAAGAAGAAATGGCCCCAAAGGAAGAAACCCAAGAATCCGAGAAGCGTCCCCAAATGGGAGCGCTTCTTCGGAGACGCTAGCTCGCCCTGCCGTCAGATGCCCCGGGCAAACCCAGCTACGGCCTTTTCGGCACGTGCAGCAGCTTAGCCCCGCAGGAAGAGCAGAACGCTGCTTCACCGGACGCCTTGACACCGCAATAGGGGCAGAAAGCCGCGCGCACTATGCGGTCCGTCGGCGTCCAAGACCTAATCCTCTTGGCGGTCGGTCTGCCACGCGTTCGGCTATGCCCGAGCCGTCGTTAGAGCTCGCTACGGTGTAGTCGCTCGTGAGGTGGCCCTTGTAGTCGAAGTCGATCACGAACTTCCACGAACTGATGCCGCTGAGCGAAGCGACGGTCCCGTAAACCTTGTGCCCGTTCACGGAAAGGGACTCGAGCCTTTTGACGGATCACCCCGTAGCCTCGACGATCTCCTCGAACCCCTCCTGGGTCACATCGTCCCTGAAACACTCGCTCGCACGGTCCCACTCGGCTTTTGCCTTGACCTTCTCGAGCTCGATCTTCCGCTTATCCTGCCTATCGCATGCGAACAGTATGATGCCGAGAAAAGCAAAAGCGGGAAATAGGGTCGTCAGGATGTTGACCAAAGATTCCGTTCAAGGTCCCCCTAAACAAGCCCAGCGCCGTGGGCAAGAAGAAACAGCGCGACGTGGAGGATGATGAAGGCAGGCAGCCCCACCGCGAAATACCACTTGGACGTCTTATGGTGGGCGACGCGCATCCCGGCGATGCCTCCAAGGGCCCCTCCCGCGAGCGAGAGACCAAGCAAGGTGGCTTCGGGGAACCTGCTGCCGCGGTCAATCGCCCTCTTCTTGTCCAGGCAAAAAACGGCGAACGTGATGACGTTGATGGCGAGAAGGTATGCACCGAGAGCGACGATGACGGGCGCGTTGAACGAAGCGCCCGGTTCCAGATCGACGACGATGACTCCGGCCCAAACGAGCACGACAAGCACCCACACAATCAAGAAGACTATGGCGCTGAACCACCAGGCGATGTTGTGCTTGTTCATGTGGTTCCTGGTGAAGATCATAAGGGCAAGGAGCATCCCCAGGGCGCCGCCCGCTACGGCGAACAGGGTCAAGATCCTGCCGTCCATGAGGCCGGTATCCTCGTCCTGGTTGTAACGGGCTATCGCGTAGTCGATCGCGAAGAGAATGAACGTGAGGGCATTAATGCCCGCAAGATAGATAACGAAGGGGTGAACGCCCTGGACAGCACCGCCCAGGGCAGATAGTGCCTGCTCCATAAGAAGAACTCCTTCCCGAACAACATGCCGCCATTATACAGGTAGATTGAACGCCCGATGCGCCTGTTCCCATTGATGCTCCGGGTATGGCGAGAAGAGCCTTTCCGCGGCCCAAACCGCATGGCCAGCCGCAGGCCGCGCTAACCTCTCGCGCCGTTCGTCTGCTTTCGCTCGTCCGAAATTACAACCGCAGCAGGCCGTGTCCAACGGATGGATACCATTTACCCGGGTGCATCTGGGGCAACGGGCCGGCAGGCCCTCGAAAGGTCGCTCGCAGAACACGCAACATCAAACACGAAAGAAGAGACGAACGACAGATGCCGGACCCCGGACGACAGCACCGCGGAAGACGAGCATTCCGAACACAACTGAACGAACTTCGATCCTAGGCAGGCGCCCGCACGGGCGCCTTTTGCTTTTCGGGGACTTAGCTGCCAGCTAAGGCGTACGGCTCATGGCCGTTTCGTGAAGGCCCGACCAGCTCGACCCACCTCGACCCATCTCCGCTCCTGTCGGGCGTGTCAATCGCCGTCAGGCGGTTCAATCGTCGCGCAGACGTAAACGCACACAGGACCGCGCAGACGTATCGCGCGGAAAGATTGGAGGCAACCATGGCGCACGCTACGAAATGCGCCGCGCCCGAGGGCAACCGGGGCCGCGACGAGTGGATGACGGTGATCGAGATGCAGGAGTACATGGGGGCGAGCCGGAGTAAGGCATACGACCTCATCTGGCCGGGAGAGATCGACTCGTACAGGCTCGGAAGGAAGCTCCTGGTTTCGAGGGCGTCGGTGGACGCCTACATCGAGTCGAGGGGCGGCAGGAAATGACGACGGCGACCGCCCCGGGAGCCGCCCGCGGCCGGGCACGCGAGGGAGCCTCGAGACGAGAGGAGCTCGAGGACGACCATGACCAAGAGCATTAGCAGGAGCCAGATGAGGCTCATCGCATCGACCAACGCGATATTCGGCGCCGACGAGGCGTGCGCGATGCTGCGCATCAGCCGCGACGCCATGTACCGGCTCACCAATATGCCTCAAACATGCTGGAACTGCCACAAGGCCATCAAGCCACAACACAAAGGAAGTGCGCTTCTCGTTGCTCCACACTGTTCTTTAATAGGGGAGAACGAAAAGCAATCAACAGCAAAGCGCCGGGGCCACCGATGGCTATATGGAAGGAAAATGCCTATTTTCGATTCCAAAGGTCGGCATCACTGGTAGGCATATCATCATCCTCGAATTCGCCAAGGTAGGTGTAATGGTGATAGCGTTCCCCATCATACTCGTACCCAGTGTAGTCATAACCTCTCTGAGTAACCCCTTGATAAGGCTTGAACTCCGCCTCAGCCTCTTCTTTGGTGTAGTGGTCAGCATCGAACCAAACGCCCTCGGTCTTATCATCGCCCCAGCCGAGCTTTTTGCCCTTGAATACGTGTCTCATGGTATCCACACTTTCACTAATGACTCCCGTTTAGGCTATTGTAGCACTCTCCCATTCAGCTCGTTCGTCTTTTCGGCATATCCAACCAACTGTCTTGTCTTCAGATGCCCCGACGTCCCCACGGCGTCCATCCCCGTCGTCGCGAAGCTGATGCCCGAGCTTCATTTGGCCCCATTTCCGCTCATAAGTACCTTGAGGCTACGGAACGTGCCCGAAGCGATAACACCGCTCAACGACAACTCCCGCGAAGTGACGGCTGTGGCCTCCTTCAGCGCCGAACGCGAGTTGAACGCGTGTTACATTCGCGCCGTGCGCCACAACGCGCTCATGCCATCCACCGGCGCAAGCGCCAAGAACCCGTAAAACCAACAGCTCGTGCACGGCCACGAACCCGCGCCCACGTCGCCTCCGCTTACGACGAGCCTAGCTTGCTTGGCGGGCATCCACCCAAGACACGCATTGGACGGCGTTGCACCAACAGCAAGCAATAACCCAGAGGCGCTCCTCATTTGCATTATGCCTAATGAAGAGCGCCTCTATTTGGGTTAAATGCAATATGCGATAACGAAACCCCCGAAGTCAGTACTCATTTCCGACGTCTATGAACACCAGCCAATCGATACTCAAAACGTCGTGAGTACAATTTGAGTACCAACCTGAGCGATCCCTTGCGAGCAAAAGCAATCTGCCGGTCAGCATTAATTTGAAATGAATTGATGGCGTTGCTTCGGTAATTGAAAGCACTTTAAAACGTACCAGTAAACAATTATCCCAGCTAAACAGCTTGAGAGATTGCGTAGCTGGCTTGTATATACCATATACACCACAGTCCGCAGACACCCATGGCATGTAAATAAAAAAAGAGGGAGGCTGTTTCCGACCTCCCTCGCAAAGGGCTATCTACTATTCCCACTCGATGGTTGCTGGGGGTTTGCTAGTGCAATCCAGTACCACGCGGTTGATCTGGCGGCACTCGTTGGTGATGCGGGTGGAGATCGTGGCGAGCACGTCGTAGGGCACGCGCGACCAGTCGGCGGTCATGGCGTCCTCCGAGCTGACCGGTCGCAGGACGATGGGGGAGCCGTAGGTGCGCTCGTCGCCTTGGACGCCGACCGAGTGAACGTCGGCGAGTAGCACGACCGGGCACTGCCAGATGTCGCGGTCGAGGCCGGCGCGGGAGAGCTCTTCGCGGGCGATGGCGTCGGCCTCGCGCAGCAGGTCGAGGCGTTCCCTGGTGATTTCGCCGATGATGCGGATGCCCAGGCCCGGGCCGGGGAAGGGCTGGCGCCAGACGATCTCGTCGGGCAGGCCGAGCTCGGTGCCGATGGCGCGCACCTCGTCCTTGAAGAGGGTACGCAGCGGTTCGATGAGCTGGAACTTGATGTCCTTGGGGAGCCCGCCGACGTTGTGGTGGGACTTGATGTTGGCCGCGCCGTCGCCGCCGCCGGATTCGACGACGTCGGGGTAGAGGGTTCCCTGCACGAGGAACTTGACTTCCTTGCCGCGGGCGCCGGCTTCTTCGAGGACCTGACGCTGGGCTTTCTCGAAGGTGCGGATGAACTTCTCGCCGATGATCTTGCGCTTGCGCTCGGGCTCGGAGACGCCCTTGAGCGCTTCGAGGAAGTCGTCGGCGGCGTCGACGGTGATCAGTCGGATGCCGGTGGCGGCGACGAAGTCGTGCTTGACCTGCTCGACCTCGCCTTTGCGCAGCAGGCCGTGGTCGACGAACACGCAGGTGAGCTGGTCGCCGATGGCCTTGTGGACGAGGGCGGCGGCGACTGCGGAGTCGACACCGCCGGACAGGCCGCAGATCACTTCGGCGTCGCCGACCTTCTCGCGGATCTTGGCGACCTGGTCCTCGATGATGGAGGAGGCGTCCCAGTTGTCGGGCAGGCCGGCGCACTGGTGGAGGAACGTCTCGATGAGCTTCTGGCCGAGGGGGGTGTGCTTGACCTCGGGGTGCCACTGCACGCCGTAGAGCTTGCGGGACTCGTCCTGCATGGCGGCGACGGGCGCGCCCTCGGTGTGGGCGAGCACTTCGAAGCCGGCGGGCGCGGTCTTGACGGCGACGCCGTGGCTCATCCACGTGTCCTGCTCGGCCGGGGAGCCGGCGAGCAGCCCGTCCGTCTTGTCGATGGTCGTGTCGGTCTTGCCGTATTCGCCGAGCGCGGCCTTGTCGACGTCGGCGCCGAGCGCGTACGCCATGGCCTGGAAGCCGTAGCAGATGCCGAGCACGGGCACGCCGGCGTTGAACAGCTTGGGATCGACGCGCGGGGCGCCGGGCTCGAATACGGATGCGGGGCCGCCTGACAGGATGATGGCCTGCGGGTCCTTGGCGAGCATCTCGTCTACCGGCATGGAATGGGGGACAAGCTCCGAATACACGTTCGCCTCGCGCACGCGACGGGCGATGAGCTGCGCGTATTGGGCGCCGAAATCGACGACAAGCACCGGGCCGTTAGCCATGGGACTCCCTTCATGCGGCCGCGCGCGATAGCGGATACATAGGTATGGGCGATATCGTTGATTGCGGCCATTGGTATTGTGTGGACTTCTTACAGTATGTCACATCAATTGTGGCGATTCGAGCCGACATTGGCGTGTGTGATGGGCGGGTGTCGTCCGGGAGCGACGCACCGTTTCACAAAACCGAACAATTAACGCTGTTAATATGAACAACACGCCGCATGTTCTGTTGCCTGCATGAACACGCGGCGTGCCGGTAGATCGCTGAAATCGTTGGAAAATAAGAGTTTCTCATTGGATGGAGCCGTAATATAACCTGTGAGGACGCCGGTTATTCACTCATAATTCATACAATTAATCTAACATTTTCGAACACACATGCAAAAAAGCTGCCAAAAGTCTTGCTCTCAACGTACCATGATGAACGATTGGGATTGGGCAACCGCGAAATCGCAAGGCTTCGCGAGAGTCCATGACCGAACGATAATGATCAATTGCACATCACTGTGCAGGAGTACAGGAGTACACATGACGAGTCCTGTTATTGGCACCCCTTGGAAGAAGCTCAACGCTCCGGTTTCCGAGGAGTCCCTCGAAGGCGTTGACAAGTACTGGCGCGTTGCCAACTACCTTTCCATCGGCCAGATTTATCTGCGTTCCAACCCGCTGATGAAGGCTCCCTTCACCCGCGAAGATGTGAAGCACCGTCTGGTCGGCCACTGGGGCACTACCCCTGGCCTGAACTTCCTCATCGGCCACATCAACCGCTTCATCGCTGACCACGGCCAGAACACCGTGTTCATCATGGGCCCGGGCCACGGTGGCCCCGCCGGTACCTCCCAGTCCTACCTGGACGGCACCTACACCGAGACGTACCCCAACATTACCAAGGATGAGGCTGGCCTGCAGAAGTTCTTCCGCCAGTTCTCCTACCCGGGCGGCATCCCCTCCCACTTCGCTCCGGAAACCCCGGGCTCCATCCACGAGGGTGGCGAGCTGGGTTACGCCCTGTCCCACGCTTATGGCGCGATCATGGACAACCCGAGCCTGTTCGTTCCCTGCATCGTCGGCGATGGTGAGGCCGAGACCGGCCCGCTGGCCACCGGCTGGCAGTCCAACAAGCTCGTGAACCCGCGCACCGACGGTATCGTGCTGCCGATCCTGCACCTTAACGGCTACAAGATCGCCAACCCGACCATCCTGTCGCGCATCTCCGACGAAGAGCTCCACGAGTTCTTCCACGGCATGGGCTACGAGCCTTACGAGTTCGTCGCCGGCTTCGACGATGAGGACCACATGTCCATCCACCGTCGCTTCGCCGAGCTGTTCGAGTCCGTGTGGGACGAGATCTGCGACATCAAGGCCGCGGCGAACACGGACAACATGCACCGTCCGTTCTACCCGATGATCATCTTCCGCACACCGAAGGGCTGGACCTGCCCGAAGTACATCGACGGCAAGAAGACCGAGGGCTCCTGGCGCGCCCACCAGGTGCCGCTGGCTTCCGCCCGCGACACCGAGGCCCACTTCGAGGTCCTCAAGAACTGGCTGGAGTCCTACAAGCCGGAAGAGCTGTTCGACGCCAACGGTGCCGTCAAGGACGACGTCCTGGCCTTCATGCCGAAGGGCGAGCTGCGCATCGGCGCCAACCCGAACGCCAACGGTGGCGTGATCCGCAAGGATCTCGTGCTGCCGGCGCTCGAGGACTACGAGGTCAAGGAAGTCAAGGAGTTCGGACACGGCTGGGGCCAGCTCGAGGCCACCCGTCGTCTGGGCGTCTACACCCGCGACATCATCAAGAACAACATGCACGACTTCCGCATCTTCGGACCGGATGAGACCGCTTCCAACCGTCTGCAGGCTTCCTACGAGGTCA
>OAVY01000123.1_pt1 | contig 26779 bp, 17 predicted proteins | sample 1476481 | NCBI WGS metagenome assembly OAVY01 (sample SAMEA2580116, study PRJEB22360) | human gut metagenome | biome: human gut; feature: human-associated habitat; material: faeces | place: Denmark | collected 2008/2010 | reverse complement strand
GGACGAGGCAGCACCTGGCTTTGGTCGACGCGGCAGCCGCCTCCGGGGTGCGCCACATCGTGTACCTGTCGTTCATGAACGCGGCGCCGGACGCGACGTTCACGCTGGCGCGCACGCACTTCCACACGGAGGAGCGCATCAAGGCATCGGGTATGACGTACACGTTCTTGCGCGATAACTTCTACGCAGACTTTTTCGTGGAGCTGCCGGACGAGGAGGGTCGCATCCTCGGGCCTGCGGGCGACGGGCGCGTCGGCGTGGTCGCGCGCGAGGACGCGGGGCGCGTGGCCGCGGAGGTCCTGGCCGATCCGGGGCGCTACGAGAATCAGACCCTCGACGTGACGGGCCCCGAAGCCCTGACCCTCGACGAGATCGCCGCAATCCTCACCCGCGTGTCGGGCCGCCCCGTCACCTACGTGCGCGAAACCGTCGAGGAGGCGTACGAGTCCCGCAAGAAGTGGCCGGCCGCCCAGTGGGAGTACGACTCGTGGGTGTCAACGTACACGTCGATCGCGCGCGGCGAGATGGACGTCGTGTCCACGACCGTGCGCGACGTGACGGGCCACTACCCGCTCACGTTCGCGGAGGTCGCCCGCGCGACGCTCGCTTCTGGCCGCTGACTGTCGCGGTTACGGCGCGGTTGGGACGGACTCGTTTCTCTTATCAGGGACGAGGCCGGGGTTGCTTCATGCGCTCATGCTTGCTACCTCCGTCACACTCCTGGTAGCGTCGGATCATGGACAACGAGTCTTTCTGCATCCTTCGGAGGCAGACCACCGGTGCACAGGTGGGGTGGTAAGCGTGGCTCGATCGCGACGTCGAGGGATCGGTGGACTCCTCTCGAGCATCTTTTCCAATCGCACCGAGTCGCTCGCGGGTGAAGACAGATGGCGGCGCAACGATTGGAAACGTGCACTAGTTGCGACCGTCATCGTCACTCTCGGGATAGCGATCGTTGAAGGAATCTTCCGCCTCACGCACTTTCAGACCTTTCGCACAGGCGTCATATTGGTCTCACTCATCTTGACAGCAGGCTTTCCCCAGATGGCGTGCGACTCCGTTGCGCCTTTCCTACATCCACGAATCAGCTTTGTCGACGGGCATGTCGTGATACGAGGTGAGCGCCTCACCTCCATTGGGCATCTCTCGAGCTACATGCTTTTCTTGGCCTTCGCTATGTTCTTCATCATTTCCGGGTTCATTACGCATGAGCTGGTGCGCACTTTTCACTTCGCCTTGATTCCCGCTTGTTTCGCCTATTTTCTTTGCTCAATGAACCCGCTGCGAGACTTCACAGCCACTCTGTCGGACAGGTCAACGACAACCTTGGCCCCGGAGGGAATCACCTTCCATATGGCCCATCATCTTTCGGTTGATGCAGACTTGGAATCCGCCTCTAGCGGATGCGGCAGCGACTCCTCCGTCCGGTGGGATCAGAACGTGAAGATCTACGATCTCAGCACGACGAGCTACCACGTTACTCTCCTCGCTGACCCCGACACGTATGACGGGCCATGGAGCTTGTGCTGCCGGACGATCGGCATCCCCTTCACCGGCCTCGACGCCCTCATCCGGCACTTCAACGAGCACCCCGAAGACCGTCCGCTTCTGGCCACACCGCAGGGCGTCGACCTCGTCAACGACATCCTCGCCGAGGCCCACATGGAACTCATAACCCAACAAAGGAGCCACGCATGAGCAACAAGAAACGCATCCTCATCACCCTGATCGTCGCGGTCCTGGCCGCCATCGTCATCTTCCCGATGCTGCCCCTCGAATACCGCGACCGCGTCGTCGCGGTCCTCACCCATCCGCTGTACTACCTGGGCTTGGGTGACTGGTAGGACGAGGCCAAAGTATCGTCTTGTGAGCACACTTACCGCTGTGAGACCCTCATCGGTCTCAACACAGCAGACCAACCTGTCAAGGCGCTAACGTATCCAGCACCGTGTAGAGTGCAATATTGTCAAGCTACAAAGGGGTGAGAGCTACGGCCGGATAGCCGCCACCAGGGATCTCGCTCCCCGCCCACCACGAGAGAGTCCTCAACATATGGAAGCGACACCACATCACGAGTTCAGCGCGCTCTACACATCGGAGCCCCAACTCACGCGAGCGTTGGCTGCAGAATTCCGCCACGATCCGCAAGCGACTGAGCGCTACTTCTCGTCTCTGTTGGGCGTGGAGCTTGGCGAACTGACCGATGTAGGGTGCGAAAAAGATCAGCGCGTAGACATTCTTCTGGAGTTCGAAGACTCGACCATTGCCATTGAAGCCAAGATCGACCACGCCATCAGCGAGGATCAACTAGAGCGAGAATCGAAAGTCGCCGATTACCTGATACTCCTTCTCCTCGATGCTGATGATGCTGCGGAACACCAGGATCAGGTCGCGCGCGTTCTCACCTGGGCAGAAATACTCCCCGAGTTCCCCGACGCTCGCGTTCTACTATCAGACGTCGAGTCCCTCCCCGCGTCGAAAGTCCAGGTGGAGCGGGTGCTGCGCAAGACGCTGAAGAAGCTGACGATCCCAGACGGGTGGTACCTCGAAGTCAATCGCGGGGATTCAGCGATGCCGGGAATCACTATCGAATCCCCAGAACTCCCTAACGGCGATTGGCTTTGCGGACAGATTCAGGTAACCGGCCGGAAGATGCCATTGTCCTTCAACGATGTCCACCTCGAGTACTACGCTGGAACCCACGTTGAGGAAACTGACGAGTGCTATCCACCCTTGGATTCAAACGACCGACCATCGTGGGTAACGAACGCCCAGGTTCTCTATGAGACGGTGTTGGAGGGGAATCCCAGCACGTTCGATCTCAAAACCAATAAGCCTGGCACCTCGCAACGACCTCTCGGGCAACTCCGCAAAGATCTCACGATGAAGTACCTGGCAGATGCTCCCTGGCTCGCCCAGGGATACATCAACTGGTCCCTCGGCGTCCGAGCAAACCCCAAACCAATCTCTGAGATCGACGACCTCGCAGATGCTGCTATGCGTCTGTTCACCGCCTGGTTCGACGCTCTCGAAAAACAATCACACGAGTAAGGACATGGCCGAGCCTCCAGCCTCGGCATTGCCTGAGTTCTCACTCCGGCCACACGTGACATCCCATTCACACGGGTGGGGGGCTCCCAAACGGGAGCCCCCACCTCTCTACAGCATCACAACCTCAGTACGCCAACCCCTTCGGCTGCTCGGCGAGCACCGCGAACCCCGGGTTGACGACCTCGAAGCCGTTGGCTTTGTAGGCCTCGTAGTCGAAGTTTTCGCATTCGTCGTACCCGATGCGGTGGTATTCGTAGAAGCCGTCCCAGTCCTCGTACCCGGACCCGAGCGACGACTCGAGGAACGCGTCCGCCATGGCCATCGCAGTGCGCGGGGCAACGTAGAAGGCGCCCATGGCGAGCAGGTTCGCGTTGTTGGCGGCGGCGCAGCGGCGCGCGGCGGGCACGGATTCGCACACGGCGGCGTGGACGTGGGGGCACTTGGAGGCGGCGATGTGGATGCCCATGCCGGTGCCGCAGAAGGCGAGGGCGCGTTCGAACTTGCCTTCGGCGATCTGCGCGCCGAGCATGAAGCCGACGCGGTGGTACATGGGTGCGGTGTCCGCGTCGGGCGTCAGGTCGGTGACGGTCCAGCCGCGCTCCTCGAGGTGGGCTTTGACGGCTTCCTTGAGGGGGTGCCCGGCGAAGTCGGCGCCGACGACGACGTGCTTGTCTTTAACTGTCAGCATGCGCGTGTCCTTTCCTGAGTCTGCGCAGTTTGGTAAAGGAGAAGATGCCCTCGTTCATGCAGATGACGAGCAGGAGCACGCCACCCCAGATGAGGGGCCTGTAGAAGTTGGAGATGTCGGGGAACATGTTCAGGCCGGAGGAGAGGACCTGGAGCATGAGGATGGACAGGAGCACGCCGCTCAGGCGCCCGGATCCACCGTTGGGGTTGACGCCGCCGAGGACGACGATGAGGACGGTGAGCAGCGTGTAGGAGGCTCCGTAGTCGGCTTTCGCGGAGTTGTAGTTCGCGAGCATGACGATGCCGGCCATGGCGGCCATGACGCCGGAGAGCACGTAGGTGCGGATCAGCAGGCTCTTGACTTTCAGGCCTGAGAAGCGCGCCGCGGTGTCGTTCGTGCCGAGCATGAGGATCGTGGTCCCAAAGCCTGTAAAGGCGACGATAGCGCCGGCGACGGCCGCGCACACGAGGAACACGACGAGGGGGATGGGCACGAGGCCGGCCACCTTCCCGGTGAACACGGCTCCGAACGCTGCGGGGACGCCGGAGACGGGTTTGCCTTGAGTGAGGATGAGGGCGACGCCGCCGAAGAGCTCAAGGGTGCCGAGGGTAGCCAGGATGGGTGGGATCTTGAGGACCGCGACGAGCGTGCCGTTGATGAGCCCGCATACGGCCCCGACCGCCAGGGCGACGCCCAGGGCGATGAGGGTGGCCATGGCCATCGCCGAGGGGGTGACTGCCGGTCCGAGCATGGAGCGCAGCGTGAGGGCCGCGCAAATTGAGGTGACGTTGGCGATGGCGACGACGGACAGGTCGATGCCGGCGGTGAACATGGTGAACATGACACCCAGGCTCATGAGGCCGAATTCGGGGAATTGGACGGCCATCGACTGCCAGGTGCGCACGGCGAAGAAGGGGCCGGGGCGCACGGCGGCGAAGAAGATGAGCAGGAGGAGGAAAACGATGATCAGTCGCGTCATGTAGCTGTCCTTTTTGAGGAAAGCGAGGCGCGGGGAGGCGAGAAGCGTTGACATGTGGTCCTCCTAGTGTGCGTTGCGGCGGGCGCGCATGACCTGAAGCGCGGAGACGCCGGTTCCCACGATGATGAGCAGGCCCAGGGCGAAGCCCTGCCAGAACGTCGGGATTCCCATGAGGATCATGGAGTTTTGGACGATGACGATAAGCAGCGTGCCGAGCATGACGCCCGTCAGCGAACCCTTGCCGCCGGTGATCGCGGTGCCGCCCAGGACGACGGCCGCGATGACCATCATTTCCATGCCGAGCAGGTTGGTGGGGTGCATCTGTCCCATGGAGCAGGTGCGGACCATGCCGGCCAGGGCGGCGATGACGCCGACGAGGACGTAGAGCCAGAACTTGGTGGCGCGCACCTTGAAGCCGACGCGGGCGGCCGCGGACTCGTCGCCGCCGAGGGCGAAGAGGGAGCGTCCGAACATCGTGTAGCGGGTGACGAAGAAGGCCACCGCGACGACCGCGACGAGGATCAGGAAGGACACGGGCATCGAGGACTGCAGGCCGGAGCTTTCGTTGCGGGCGACGAAGAGGGACGCGGATCCAAAGGAGCGCATGGACTCGGGGATCGTGTTGATCTGCACGGATTTGAGCGCGCCCTGCATGACGCCGTTGAAGACGTTGGCGGTGCCCAGGGTGATGATCAGCGTCGGCACGGTCAGCCTGGAGGTGAAGATGCCGTTGAATGCGCCGAGGACCGCGCCGAGGGCGGCGGCGATGAGGAAGGGCACGATGACGGGCCCGTTCCACCCGTTGTCGACGAGAACCTTCGTGGTCACGTAGACCGCGAGGGAGGCCAGCGCCGGGAAGGACACGTCGATGCCGCCGGAGACGAGGACGAGGTGGGCGGCGACGGCGAAGAGGCCGGGGACCACCATCGCGCCGGCCAGGTCGACGAGGTTGTTCGCCGTGTAGAACTGTCCGGAGCGCGCCTGGATGACGAGGGTGAGCGCCGCGATGACCAGGAACACCCAGAATTCGTTGGCGCGCAGGACTTTCGTGATGAGTCGGGGCATTAGTTCTCTCCCCCTTCGGTCGACGAGGCCGGGGCCTGGTCTTCGGACAGGAGCCGGGTCAGTTCGGCCTCGGTGAGGGTGTCGGGGTTGATCGGGTCGCTCAGGTGCCCGGCTCGCATGATGGCGATGGTCGAGCAGTTGGTGAGCACTTCGGCGATGTCGTCGGAGATGATGATGACGGCCATACCTTGCGCGGCGAGTTCACGCAGGATCGAGTGGATCGTAAATTTGGAGCCGATGTCGACGCCGACGGTGGGCCCGTTGAGGATGAGGACGGAGGGCTTGGTGGCGAGCCACTTGGCCAGGACGACCTTTTGCTGGTTGCCGCCCGACAGGGTGTTGACGGCGTTAGCGGGGTCGGGGGTGACGACGTCGAGGCGTTTCACCCACTTCTTCTCTTCGTCGCGGATGGCTTTCTTGTCGATGAATCCGAGGGCCTTGGTGAAGGATTCCATTTCGGAGATCGTGATGTTTTCGCCGATTGAGCGCGAGAGGAAGAGGCCTTCGGTGAGTCGGTCTTCGGGGACGTAGGCGATGCCGACTGCGATCGCGTCGCGCACCCCGCGCAGGGTGACGTCTTGGCCTTTGACGCGGATGCGCCCGGAGTCGAGGGGGAGCATCCCGAAGAGGGACATGGCGAGTTCGGTGCGTCCCGAGCCCAGCAGGCCCGTGATGCCGAGGATTTCGCCGGGCCGTACGCTCAGGGTGGCGTCGGCGAAGGCGCCGGCAACGGTTGCGCCCTCGACCTGGAGGATCGGTGCGTCGGTGATGTCACCGGGCTGGTAGCGCTCCTCGTCGAAGTCGCGCCCGGTCATGTGGCGGGCGAAGCTGGCGCGGTCGAGTTCTTCCTTCGGGCAGGTGATGACCTTGTGTCCGCTGCGCAGGATGGTGAAGCGTTGCGCGATTTCGAAGACTTCTTCGAGCTTGTGGGACACGAAGAGGATGGCGATGCCGCGCGATTGCAGGTCGGCGACGATGTCGAAGAGGGCGCGCACTTCCTTCTTGGTGAGGGCGGTCGTGGGCTCGTCCATGATGATGAGTTTCGCGTCGCCCATGAGCGCGCGGCTGATGGCGACGAGCTGTTTGTCGGCGACGGAGAGGTTGCCGACGAGTTCGTCGAGGTCGACCTGGAAGCCGATTTTGGCGACGGCTTCTCGGGCGACTTCGCGCATGCGCGAGCGGTTGACGAGGCGGCGTCCGGCGGCGACTTCGCTGCCGAGCGCGATGTTCTCCATGACGGAGAGGTTGGGGAAGATGGAGAAGTCCTGGTAGATGACGCGTACGCCCGCGTCGATGGCGTCGGCGGGTGTCAGTCGCGTGAAGTCGCGGCCCCCGATGGAGACCGTGCCCTGTTCGGGGGTGTGGACTCCGGAGATGACTTTGATGAGGGTGGATTTGCCCGACCCGTTTTCTCCGGCGAGGCAGTGGATTTCTCCGGGCGCGATGTCGAGGTCGATGTCGACCAGGGCTCGCACGCCTGCGAAGGATTTGCTGACGTGTCGTACCGCCAGCACTGGGGTGTCCATGTGGTGTCCTTTCCGACGCGTGGTGCCGCCCCGGGGCCACGGCCTCGTTCATTGGGACGAGGCCGTGGCGCGCGGGTGGTCGTGTGCGGTGAATCGGTTAGAAGCCGAGGGAGTCGACGTTGTCCTTGGTGATCTGGATCCAGCCGTTGCCTTCGAGGACCTTGGTGGAGCCTTCGGAGAAGTGCATGGATTCGTATCCCTTGACGCCGAGGTTGACGCCGTCTTCGATCTTTTCACCGTTGAGGATCTTGGTGGCCAGGGATGCCATGGCGTAGCCGGCGTCCGCGGGGTCCCAGAGGGTCAGGGTCGACACGGAGCCGTCCTTGAGGATCTGCGCGTTGGCGGCGGGCATGCCCGTGCCTGCGGTGAAGACTTTGCCCTTGAGGCCGAGTTCTTCGATGGCGCGGGCGGTGCCGGGCGCGTCGAAGGAGGAGGTGCCGAGGATGCCCTTGACTTCGGGGTACTTCTTGAGGACTTCCTTGGCGGTCTGGTAGGCGGTTTCACCGTTGTCCTGAGATTCGACGCGGGGCTCGGCTTCGAGCAGCGTCATCTTGGGGTACTTCTCCTTCTGGTGGGCGACGGCGCCGTCTGCCCATTCGTTGTGGGAGGCGTTGGTGACGTGGCCGACCATGGTGGTGTAGACGCCTTCTTCACCCATGGCCTGGGCGAGGTTGTCCATGATGAACGCGCCGTATTCGCTGTTGTTGAAGGCTTCGATGTCGTACATCGTGTTCTGCTGGGAGGCACCTTCGTGGGTGACGACGACGATGCCCGCGTCCATGGCCTGCTTGAGGACGGGTTCGATGGCGCCAGGGTCGACGGGGACGACGCAGATGGCGTCGACGCCTTGGGCGATGAGGTCTTGGATGACCTGGGCCTGCATGGTGGCGTCGGTTTCAGCGGGGCCCTTCTGGAAGGCGTTCATGCCGGTGTCTTCGGCGTACTTCTTGACGCCGGTTTCCATTCGGACGAACCAGGGGTTGGTGGCATCCTTGGGGACGACGGCGATCGTGTACTTGCCGTTTCCGCCGCCCTTCGCGGCGGGGCTGGACGAGGATTGTGCGGTGTCTCCGGGTGTGCAGGCGCCGAGGGCGAGGGCGCATGCGGATACGGCGACGAGGGCTGTAGCTGCGAAGCGGGGCTTCATAGGAGTCTCCTCTGTGTGGGTCAACGTCGGTGTTGAGGTTGTGGTTGTGCGGCGGCTCTGCTGGCGTGCGGTGCTGCCTGGCGTGTCCGTCTTCGTTGCTGGACCTGCCCTGCGGTGCCGCGTGTGCGGTGCTGCTGCGTGCCGGGTGCTCCCGTCCTTGGGGGCGCGTCGGCGTGCCCCCAATCCTAGGACAAGCGGGTGGTGGCATTCACTTTCCGGGTCCGTGTGGGACGAGGCCGTGGCGGTTTTTTGGGGTGCATGTGGGCTGATTGTGGGCTGATTTGTCAGACGTATGGGCGGAGATGCTAGTCCAGACAAATATCGTCCGATAGTGACTACAATGAACCGTCCTGTTGCTTGCCAGAGCGGCGCACACTCGTGCGGTGATGCGCATCATGACTGCACATTTGTGCGATTATGTGCACGGGCGCGGGAGGATGTGCAGGGCGTCGATTAGTACTCAAATTGCAGCCATGCTAAGTGCGCCGATTCAGGCCAAGCCTGGGCCGCGTTTTCCAAGACGAAAAACCACTCAGCAACATTCGCCAGCTGTTTGCCATGTTCTCATGACAAGCATATAGTTTTAGAAAAATCACCAGCTCTAGTCAGGACCACCATGGGGCAGCAACGAGGCACGTACTACTGGGAGGACGATTCCCTGTCACCGGGCAACCGATCCGACGGTGGATGGTCGCAGAATCTGTTCGACGACGACGGCAACCTACGAGGCCACGCGCGTTTCGTCCCCGATCCCGACTCCGACGACGATCAGTGCGCTTACTCCCCCTACGACGAACCGCCGATGTTTATGTCGAGCGAGACACGGCGGGAATCGGAGGACGAAGACAACTCACCTGTCATCGATTTGCTGGCAGAGGTACTCGCACAGACGCTCGTCCAGCTCATCGAAGACGCTGCGGCTGCTGGGTTCGCATACGCTGCTCCCCGAGTCAAGAAATGGGCGGAAGAAACGGCGCTCCCGTTCATCACAGGCAAGCTGGGGAGTGTGAAAGGCAAACTTGACGGTGTCCGCGTTCCGTGGGGGAAGAAACGGGACCAGGAGTCCGCGGTCAACGAAACCGTCGACGGCATTGTCGTCTCGGATGAACCTTTCGAGGCAATCGAACAGAGCGACAGTCACGCTACCCCCGAGCCCCTCCAGATTGAGGCGAAGCGGCAGAAAATGTCGAACGCGGAGGCTCAGGCACGCCTCGTTGCAGCCGCTGCAGCCCAACGTTTCGCGATGGAGCAGGCACACCTCGTCTCCCAGTCAGACATTGTTGGTGCAGCTGACATCAATGAGGTAATGCAACAGATCGCCGAACATCCCCAGGAGATGTTGGATACCCTCATCGAACAACTCGCACGCAACCCACGCCTGCTCGAGGACGGGAGCCTGGCCCAGCTGGCTTCCATCCTGGGACGCAACTCCCTAGGGCTCGGACCAGCTCACAAAGAACATGCGCCCCCCCCCCGCGAAGAAGAAGCCGATACCGACGACTCTGGTAGCGAAGCATAGCGCCGACTCCCCTTGGTCACCCACGTGCCAGCGTTGGACAGGTTGGGAACACGCCAATCACTACTTCGCCACTTGCACGTGAGAAGCAGCTCGGCCTGACGACCACCTACGCGCCCGCAGGATTCTCCCTACTCACGTTGATTGTGATCTCCTTCGTCCGCCGCAGGTGTGGCAATGTAATACGCGGATCGAAGGGCGACGACCAGGAGAAGTTCTCGTAAACGTCCAGCCCGCGACCAAGATCGATCACCCAGCCGGTGTCGGTCACGATGCTACGGTCGTGGAAGTAATCAACGATGCTCCAATCGATGACGATCCCGAACTGTCCCCACGACTGCTGCAACTGTTCGAACGTCGCTTCCTGCTTCGCGCGATAGTCGTCCTCATCGCTCGCGCAGGTCTCGATAACAACGCGCGGCAGCCTAGCGGCATCAGCATGCTGAATAAGCTGCAGCAGAATCTCGTGCACGTTCCGGATTTGATACGGGTGACGCAAGTACGGATCGCGGATTCGAATCTCAGCCGCATCGAACAGGTACGGGAGCAGGATGTCCGGCATGGAATGCCCCATGCTCGGCTCGATCTTGTAGCGCCTGGGGATGGCGCGCGCTTTCAACAGGGCTCGTCGGTCAAAGACGGGCGAGGCCGACCCACTGTCCCGACGTGCATCGACTACAACGTCCGACATCGGAAGACCGTCGGAAAGCTCTCCGGCATCCCATTGACCACTCCCCCGCTCATCAGCATCACCGTGCGACGTGAAATACTGCGGATAGTCCAGTTCCTCCTGCGTGGGAACGGATCGGGCGCTCGAGGCATCGTAGCGGTCCTGGTCCACGCGCCCCAGCATGTACGTGAAGTGAGAGCCGGACGCAGCCATCGTGTCATCGAGTCGGATGATCTGATCCTTGACGCGCTTACGCCCCTCGATCGCGAAGCGGAGCAGCTCCTCAAGCTCCTTAGGATCACCGTCGCGTGCAGGGAAGATGAGTTTCGCCAGTCCCGAGAAGGTCTTCCGCACCGCGTCCTGATCGCGCTTAGACATAGCCGGATCGAGCGTCGCAAGTGTATCCAGGTCACCCGAGTAGTCGAGGGTACGCAGGTGCCGGAGCGCCTCCGCCAGGTAATCGACAATGAGCCCGTACCCGCGCGAGAAGAGCTCAGGCCGCACGATGTCGACTTCCCATCCGGGCAGGTAGTAGTGGATGCGGTCCATGTACGCCGTGTCGTGGTAGGCCTCGGGCAGGGCCTCGAAAAGGTCAGCGCTGGCCAGCATCGCAGGCACGGTCCGTGTCGTGTTGCCGACGAAGACCATCGAGGCCTCGGCCGTGATCGTGCTGTCGCCGCGCGAGAACGACTTGTTCGCGAGGTAGTTCTTGAGCGTGTCGACCAGACTGCGCTCCACGCGCTTGTGCCCGGCGAATTCATCGAAAGCAACGACATCCCAGTAGCCGACCAGACCGATGCGTCGGGTTGCGTTGTTAACGAAGAGCTTCGCCAGCGTCACCTCACCGCCCGACACGAGGATGCCGTGGGGCGAGAACTCGGAATAGATATGCGATTTTCCGGTGCCCTTGGGGCCCAGCTCGACGAGGTTGTAGTTGCGTTCGACGTAGGGAATGAGGCGGGTCAGCTGGAAGAGCTTCGAGCGTCGGCTGAGCTTATCGGGATCGAGGCCGACCGAGGCGACGAGCAGGTCGATCCACTGGTCGGTGCTGAAAGAGGCGCGCCCCGTGCAGTAGCGGCCGAAATCGAAGCGCGGCAGCTGGATGGCTTGAAGGCGGGAGACGATCCACGGGCTGGATGCTTTTGCTCCGGAATCTCCCATCGGCACGTAGGACATCTCGGCTATGCACCAGACGCCACCGGTCAGGAGGCGGTCGTTCTCACGAACGGTCTCGTCGGATACCAGCGCGTTGGTGACCCCGAGATTTTCGAAGGAGGCGTTGTATCGGTCGTGCGTTTCGTCAAGGTTGACGGAGACCTTGTCGATAATCCGATACTGTCCCTCCTCGCGGATGCGGGACTTGATGAGCTCGGAATCTCCGCGGTTGACGTAGTGCTTGGCGAGGATACGACGGACGCTCTCGATGCCCTCGACAATGGCCGTTTCGCTCGTGGTCGCGCAGTACTGTGCGAGCAGGAATTCGAGCACGTAGGAGGGGACGATCGCGTTGCCCTTGACCTGGCCGACCAGGTCCTTGCGGACGACGAAGCCGTCGTATGCGCGCGCGGCGATTTCCTCGTACTCCGCGAGCTTTCCTCCCTCGCCGCCTCCGATCAGGGACGAGGCCGGGGCATCCCCGCGCTCTACCGCTTCTTCGGGCGAGATGCTCATAGGTCGAATCCTCCGAATGCTCCGAACCCGTTGTCGTTGAGGGTCAGCTCGTGGGTGGCGACGGGCTCACCGACAACTTGTCCGTGAACGGTCTTGTAGGCGACGATCCTGACAGCCTCTCCGGAATGCCTCTCCAGCACCCCGTCGAAAAGGATAAGTTCGCTGCTCTGCTTGAGCGACACCTCAGAGCGCTCGCCCACGTCCAGCGTGATGACGCGAGTGCTCGACAGCTGCTCACCCGACATGCTCTCGAGGCCGATCGTGACGGTCAGCGGCCGTCGCGTCGGGCTGATGGGCTCCTGTTGGATGACGCGGGGGCTGAATCGGTTGACCTTCAGGGACGTATCGTCGTAGTGCAGGGCGATGCCGACGTCGCGGACCTCCTCGGCGCCACCGCTGCCCACCGACACCTCGATGACGGGGGTGGTGATTTCCTGGAGGGAGGCACCGCCGTGAACGAAGCGGTTTCCTCGGCCCTGAATGCGGATGCGGCGGGTGCCGTAGGGCAGGGCGATACTCGGCCCGTCTGTCAGGCCGACGCTCGTCGCATCGAAGGCGACGAAGTCGTCCGTCGACTCCAGGTCCTTGCCGAGGACGTAGCGGCGCTTCTTCACGGAGACGGAACGCCCGCGCGGGACGCCGCCCTGTTTCGCGGTGTCATCGTTGGCGGGTTCGCTGTCCTGGAAGAGGAAGCCATGGTCGGCGGTCACGAGGATGCGGGTGATGTCCGCGGAGATGAGCTTGCCGACGAGGCCGGAGAGCTCGTCGATAGCCCGGTTGACGGCATCGGGGGTGGCGCTTTCCGAGGCCGCGTGATCACCGGTCGCGTCGATGACGTCGTGGTAGATGTAGACGGCGGAGGCGCCTTTGAACTTCGAGCGCATCGACTTGACGGAGTCGCTCGCGAGCTCCTCGTAGGTGAACGCAAGCCCGTCGGCATCTTCGAGGATTGTCCGGCGTGCATCGATTCCCGACGTTGGTCGACCATCGGCCTCGACGACGACTTGGTCTTTGCCGCGCACACCGAGGGTCAGCTCTCGATGCGGGAGCAGCGCAGCCATGCCGAGGGCCGTGATCGACGGCAGCATCGTGTACCAGGGGTTCACGGCGACCGCCACGCCGCGTCCGAGGGAGCGCAGGTGGTCGGCGAGCTCGACGCCGGCCTCGTATCGGAGAGCGTCGGAGATGATGACGACGGTTCGCCTGTGGGTGCCCGCGACGAGGAGACGGTGGAACGAGTCGATGCGCCCGCTGGACGGAGGAACGGTGATGTCCCATGTACGCATGCCGCGCAGGGCGTCATCCCACGTGCGCGAGAGAGGGCGCAGGTAGTCGTCACGGTACGCGTTTTCGACGTGCCGGTCGAGGTCGGTGAGGACGTCATCGACGTGAACGGCTCGGGAGGCGCGCACGTAGTGGCGGTACTCCTGGTCGATGGCCCACAGGCCGCCGTCCAGGTCCGTGTAGCGGGAAAAGCCCTCGGCTGCGTCCGAGAAGGAGATGCCCGGGAGCGCACGCAGGTGAGTGAGCAGACGCGCCCCCGCCCGCGCTGCATCCCACAGCGCCTCAGTGTCGTCGAACCACAGGCCTTCGCGGCGCCTTCCGCGCTCCTCTTCGACCTGAGCGACGCCGACGGATCCGTCGACGATTCCACGGACGATGCGGGAGATAAGTTCTCGGTCAACGCCAGGCGTGGTCGTGTCGATGAGGAGGGAGTCGGTGGCCGCATCGTGCAGGCCGGCGCTGGCACCGGTGGCCTCGTCGACTCGCTTCGCCCATCGGCGGGCGTCGTCTCGCGTCGCGACATCGCGGGTCCACATGCTGAAGTCGCGCTGGGCGGAGTTGTGCCGGTGATCCCAGCCGTTCGCGTTCATGACGAAGAGCCAGGTCATGAGCGCGTCGAAGGTGTGTTCGCCGTCGTACCCCCAGATGGCGTGAGCGCCTTCCCAGAAGTACGCCCCGAGGCCCCACTTGAGGGCGTCGAGCGGGTTGTCCTGCGTCATGGAGGCGAGCTTGGCGAAGATGACGGAGAAGGAACGCTGCTGCGTCTTGAGCAGGACGGCACTCATCGCGGCGAGGAAGGTCTTGCGATCGGATCGCTTGTCGGCGTCGCTGATGGCGCCGAGGTGTTTCTTGAGGTCGGCGACGCGGGCGGTGGAGTTGAAGAAGGGGGCGTATTCGTCGATGACTGCGGCCAGGGTGGGGTCGACGCCGAGTTCGCGCACGAGGAGGGTCGAGGCGTCTGCCTTGAATGTGGGGTATCCGCAGCGCACGTCGGTGAGGAGGTCTTCTTCGAGGGGCGGGAGCTCCCCTCCGCGGTAGAGAACGTAGCGGGACTTGGTGTCTTCGGCGAAGATGCGGAGTTTGGTTTCGAAGAGATTGGCGTTGATGGCGATGAGGGTGGCACCGTTGAGCAGTTCTCGGACGGCGTCGAGGTCCTCGGCGTATTCGCCGTTGCGGTCCAGCCACGTGACGATGCGGCCCCGTTCGAGCAGGGCGTTTAGTTCCTCTGCCAGGCGAGAGGCATCAATTCCGCTCATTGTGTGCCTCCTCCGAGTCGGTTGTGCAGCTCCGTCAGGCGCTCGAGTGCACGCCTGAGGCTATCGTTTTCGGCGGCGGCGCCCTCGATGCTCCAATGGTGCGTCATGAGGCGCTGTAGGTGTAGCGCGTAGGTGGGACCGAAATCCAGCTCACGCCCCTGTTCTTCGACAGCATCCTTGAGCTTCGCTTCCTTCATCATGCTGAGCAGGTATGGCTTGTGATGGGACGCGGGCGGCTTCACACTCGCCGCCGATCTGTTGCAGAACTCTGCGACGCCCTCCCGGTCCGCCAGGATCCACGACTCGATACACTGGTCGACGATCCGGATAAGCAGATCGGGCGACTCACCCGGAGTGTGTTCGACGAATTGCGCTCGAAGGGTCACGGGGCATCCCTCAGCGTCCTGATCGAGGTCACGAAAGATGACGTAAGGGAGGACGCGAGCGGCTTCCCAGTACTTCTTGATACCCCTGTCAATCGCACCCTTGCCGTTGGCGCTCATGACTTTGAACTGGTTATCGTTCCACCCCGCCGCACGCATGAGGGCAGTGACAACCGGTATGTCTGTCGGTCCCTCGACGATAACCTGGGCGTAGACGTAGCCCTCCATCGCTTACCAGGTTCCCAGCGGAATCGTGCGACCGTTGACAGCGTCGATGCCCTGCGATTTGGGCAGGCCAGCACCGACAACGGCTTTGATGCGGGGGTCGTTCGACTGCGAGAGCAGTTCACCCGTTGTCTCGCCGTTTTCCGAGCGCAGCACCAGGACCTGGCTGGGGAGCACCAGCTCGGAGTCGATAAGCTCCGGCGAGTGGGTGCTGATGACCATCTGCACGTCGCGGTTCATGGCGACCTCTGCCAGGAGCGAGGGGAGCGATCGGACGACGGAAGCCTGCAGGAAGGTTTCGGGCTCTTCGATGAGGACGACGCTCGTGTCGCGCGGTAGCATCGCCAGGTTAAAAAGCAGTCCGAGCAGGCGCAGCGTTCCTTCGGAGAATTGCTCGTGCGAGTAGACGCCGGTCGCACCGCGCACGGGAGTATCGCTGTAGAACACGAGCTCTGTGCCGAGTCCCATGCGCTGGTAGGACAGGTTCGGGATCTCCGGAACTACCGCGGCCATGATCGGGCGAATGCGCTTAACCACGGCATCCAGCTGCTGATCCGAGAAGCGCCCCGCGTGCTGGAAGAAGCCGGTCCCGTGGTCGGGATCGTAGTGATCCGAGCGCTCGAGCATCTTCTTGGGGTTCGGGTGGATGTAGCGGATACCAGCCAACATCTTGCAAATACCCGAAGCACCTTCCTTTACTCGGTTCGCTTCACGATCAACCGATACTTCTTCACCGTCGATCAATAGCTTTTCGTCTTCGACGAAAATATCGTCCGACACCGGGAAAACTGTCTCGTCCTCCAGCTGCCCTTCGTCTGGAGGACCGGCTATCTCCATTGTAGTTAGACCGTCAAAAGACAACGAAACTGGTTTAAGAACAACCCGCGGCTGCAGTATCCGAGGTTGATCGGCTTCCAGCAGATCCTCGGGAATGCCCTTACTCGACGGGTGTAGGCGTATTCTTCCCAGGGAGAAATCGTCAATCACTTTCACCTTACGCAGGGACAGTTCGTAGGTGATATGGCGTGTATCGACGTCCGCGCTCACAGAGAAAGATACGGAGTCCGCACCCGCATGGATGTACCTGGACGGGCCTCCTAGATCCTCCGAGGCTGCCACCAGTCCGCGCCGCGCAACATCGCTCAGAAAGCGCAGGGCGGCCAGCAGGTTGGTCTTGCCCGAGGAGTTGGGGCCGACGACGAAGAGACGCGAGGACATGTCAAACTCGATGTGGGCGAAGTTGCGCCAGTTCGTGATGGCGATGTGCGTCAGCTTCACGTCGCGTCCTTTCGTTGCCAGACCGGGTGTCTCTCCAGTGTCCCACGGGGTGGGGGCACTGTCAGGACCACCACACGTTGTTCTTTTTGATTTCCCCGCGGGCCCACTTCAGGTCAGTCGCGATTCCCTTCTTGACGTCCGTCGTGGCGGCACCGATTGCAGGCTGGGGGAGGTCGGCCAGGGCCGGGCGCCCGCCGTCTCTTCGGGGGGGAGCGCGGGCCAGGTCCGGCCCCCAGCCGTAAGAGAGCTTGAGGCGATTGATGCGCACGCCGTCGTCCAGGTCCAGATGGATGCGGCGCTGAGCGAGGGGCTGCAGAACAGAGTCGATGTAGCCCTGAACCTCCGCGACCTTCGCGTCGATCTCCGAGCGCTTCTTGTCGATGCGGGCACGCTCGCGATCAGCCTTCCTATCGTCGCCAGTCACGGCGTCACGCTCACGCCTGACAGCCTCCGATTCGGCCTTAAGCCGATCGACGAAGGGGGCCGCGTACTTGGTGAGGACCTGTCCGACCGTGTCGGGCGTGTAGCGGTGCAGGTAGATGAGCGCCCGGAACGTACCCTTCGGTGACTCGAGGGACCAGTACACGGGGCGACCGCTGTAGTCCTTCTGATGGTCGGCGGCGAAGGACTTCGCCATGTAGTCCGCAAGCGCCTGCTCGGGGTCGGCGGGGATCACCGGCGGGACGAACTCCGCGGTGGCGCTGCCAGGCTTAACGGACAGGCAGCGGGTCAGGAATTCAATGTTGTCACCCAGGTCGGAGGCTCCGAAGACGACGCGTAACACCGCCTTGACGCGGCGCGAGGCGTCATCGTCGAAGGCACCGCCGGTGACAGGGATGATGCCGTCGTCGTCGGGCTCAAGGCGCGAGTCGGCGACACGGGCGCAGAAGTCATCAAGGGACGAGGCCTGATTGGCCAGCACAAGGCCGGGCACGTCGACGCTGTAGCGGCCCATCGTGACGCCGATGGCCCAGGAGATGAGTTCGCGGGCGCTGCGCTGGTAGTGCAGCCAGCAGTATTCCTCCTCGCTGCGCTCGGGCGTTCCCTTTGTGGGAGCGAAGGCGAATCGCGGGTTGTAGGTGAGGGAGACGCGCGAAAGCGAGACATCAATGTCGACTTCGTCGGCTAGGCCGTAGACGTCGGCCCAGTAGCGGTTGTTCTCCGTCTCCAGGCGTTGCGCTTCCTTAGCCGTCTCGTAGCTGCGACGGTACCAGTCGTCGAAGGCATCCTGGAGCAGCGAATACCCGCCGCGCAGGTAGGGCGGCTGGGCGAAGTCCCACGAAGTCTCCCGAGCGTCCCAGTCGGTACGGAAGATCTCGATTAGCCTTTCAACGGGAGCAAGATTGAAATTCCCCGGCTCAATGCATGGGATTGCTGCAATTTGCCCAACTTCAAAATTCACAGTGGGAGCAATCATTGAAAGCACATTGAACGCAACTGATGAATTAACAAGTGCGAGGATTTCCGCATTTTTTGCCAGGGCATTTGCGTATAGCGATGTTCCTGCTACATCAAATATGAATCCCTTAGGGTACGAGCGAAATGCGATAGCACCCGCTGTAACTTTCGACCAAGAAACACTGGGTCGGAAATAGAAGTCAAGATTTTGTGGACGCGAGCGCAGCTTCCCGCTCTCTGAATCAACGAATGACCGTATCAGATAACCATCATTCTCCCAGTTAACAACGCAATCTTGATTGCCCCACCACTTACGGAACTGTCCACCCTTGTTATAGGGGAACCAGCGTGCACCGCTCGCCTTGGCGTCCTCGCGGTCGCGGGCGCGCATGTAGGAGCGGTCAGCGCTTACCTCAAACCATTGCCGCAGGAAGCGCTCATTGTCGGCGGTCGCTAGCCCTTGCTTCGCGGGCGCAATCTCCCCCAGCGGAGTTCCCGTCGCAAAGACGTTGAGCATCTGTTGACTCGCCCAGTACACGATCGGCCGCCCCGGGATGACCGCAAGAGTTGACGCGGACGTCTCGAAGCGCAAGTCGTGAGCGTTGTTCCTAGCTGCCTCGCGGAGCAGCTGAGCTTTCTCCGCTTCGTTGCGCCCATCCACTAGGCGCAGGTACACACCGGCACGATCAGCACCACAACTCGCATTCGTCGTCGTGAATGCAGTCGTTTGGACGACCTCTCCTCCGATCGAGTCGAAAGCCCGCGTACCAAGGTGAGCCATCGAGTCGATACTCATAGTCGACAACATCCACGGGCGCAGCTCTCGATACGAGTCCAAGAACATCCACGCGTGCATTGTGATTATACCGATCGCACCACGACGCTGAGCGAGGGAAGCAGCACGCTCGATGAACATCGTGCATAGGTCTGTGGAACTGCGCTTGTAGTGTTTGTTCGCGAAACGCTTGAGCGGGTCCTTTACCTTTCTCATGCCCAAATACGGCGGGTTCGCGATCAGGGTCGTGTAGCAGCCATCCTCGAGGATCTCGCACATGTCGGCGGCGCGCAGCCACTCCTCACTGTCCGCACCACCCAACACCTGCTGCCTCTCCCCCGACTCGATGCGTCGCGCGACCTCACGGAACAGGTTGGATACCCCCTCGGGCACACGGATAAGCGATCCGTAGGTGTCGGCATGGCTCAGCTGCTCGATCAGCTGGGAAACGCCGAGGGAGACTCCGTCTCCAGAGGCCTCCGCAATCTCTGCGGGGCTCAGCTCATCGAGTTTCACGGACATGTGCGTCACGGCCTCGACGTGAACGATCCTGGGCCCCCGCCACGAGGTCTCGCCACCCTGCTGGCTCTGACGCTCAATGCGCCCCAAGAATCCTGGATCGTGCTCGACGGCCTTCATCGTCAGGGCGAAGGACGCGAGCTGCGCCGCACGCCCATCCACATCCGCCCCGTGCAGGTTCTTCTCCAGGATCAGGCGAGCGATCCGCCTAGTCGGGTACCCGGCTTCAACATACATCTCCCACAGGACGTCGAAAGCATAGGTGAGCATGTGCCCGGAGCCACAGGCAGGGTCGATGACGCGGAAGTCCTCCGGGTTGACGATCGCCAGCCCCCGGTCTTCCTGCCCCTCGGCAGGGGTCACCGCTCGCGTCCATTTCTCCCGGAGCGCCGAGTCCGGGTGAGCGCGCAGCCACTGCTTCCCGAGCGTGTTCTCCACCAGGTAGCGCACCACCCAGTGCGGGGTGAACAGCTGCGTGACGGGAGCCAACGTGTCCTTGTCAATCTTGACACCGGCGTCGTTGATCTCCTTCTTGCGGGCGGCAATGTAGAACTGGTAGAGCCAGCCGATGACCTCGACGTCCATGTGGCCCAACTCATCGGGGCCGATCGCCGCCACGATGTCGGCGCGCACAGACTCCCCCGCCGACAGGAGGTCCGCCGGTGGAACCAGGTTCGTCCAGTCATCCGACTCCGGGAATATGCCCGGCATGACCCGGTGCCACAAGGCGAAGTACTCACGGAGCAGCAGGACATATGCATCCAGATCCCGATTATCGAAGAGTAACTGCGCTGCCCGCGCTCGCGCGTCCTCTCCGACGTGTCGGTCGAAGTCACCCTCGCGAGCACGTTGCACGCACTCGGGAACACCCGTCCCCGATCCCTCAGCCGGAGTGACGACTCCGTAGTCGCCCGAGATCCCCATCGCGTCCATGTAGCGCAGGGCTGTCAGGCGGTTGAACCACGAGTAGGCGACCACCTTCGCGGCACTCATCACCCGGTTGTCACCGGCCTCGGCGTGCTTGTCGACAGCCTGGGTCAGGCGCGAGCGGTCAATGTCGCTCAGAAGCGGATCGGCCATCTTGCGCTCAATTGCCGCCACGGACATCTCGATGAGGCGCTCGCGCGAGGCAGACGCCAGGGACTCCAACGCTGAGGTATTCATGTCCTACTCCTTCAGGGGCGCAGCTGCTTGCCGTCGTTCACGGCCGCGAGCATCTGCTCGCGGATGCGTTCGATGTACTCGTTGACCTGGTCCGGCGTCGACAGGAGGCCGTTCGCCTTCGGCAGCAGATCAGCCACACGTACGATCGTCGGCCTCTTGGCCGGCTCCGTCACCTCGTCTGCGTCCGGGCGCTCCGCAGGCATCGCCGACTCGATCAAGTTGCGGTAAAGCTCGTCCACACACTGATCGAGCTGACGGCCGATTTCCTCCGCATGGCCGGGCTTCGACACCCGATTTACTGCGCCGCAGAGACCCTCCATTGTGGCATCAACCCTCAGCCGGGCATGCTCCGACGCGGCCTTGAACTCGGAGGATCCGCGAATACCCGCCACTGCCTCGTCGATGCGTCGCAGCACCTTGTCGCGCTGCGCCTGCACCAGCGCGCTCCGCGCCGCGTCGATACGCCGAACCAGCGGAGCGATCTCCTGCGTACGCACGTACAGCCTGCGGTCCTCCGCGAGCTTCCGAAGCTCATCGATCGCCTGCTTACCGTCCTCCGTGAGCTCGAAGAACGACAGGCTGTCCGCCTCCCCCAACGCGTCGCGAAGCTCCTGCTCGTGCCCATCCACGAATTCTCGGTAGGGCATGAGGAAGTCGTCGACGATCTCCATCAGCTCGTCGAATCCGCCGCGGATCTGTGGGGCGAGCATCTCCTCTTCGGTGTGCTGCGTGGTCGTGAGCGGCGTCAGCAGGTCAAGGGCCTCGGCGACATCGTCGTCGAAGTTGTACCTGTCGGACTTATACCCCTTGAGCAGGCTCGCCCACTCGGCAGCCTTGACCTCGACCGCACGAACGCGCGAGGGACCATCCTGCGGGGACTCCCCCGGGACAAACTGGCCGACAAAACGCTGAAAATCCGCGAGCGCGGCGCGATCCAGGTGCTTCTTTTTCTGCAGCAGCACCCGCCCCTGGCGGTTCACATCGCGCAAAGCCCCCTCCAGCTCCGTACGAGCGAGAGGCCTGTCGTTCTCGAGGGCTTCAAGCAGCTCCAGGCGAAGGGCCGTCGCCACAATGGCCAGGACCGCATTCTTGTCCCAGCCAAAGGGGGCTTGACCGTAATACTCGATCGCGTTCTTCACGAACACGTTTTGGCCGTTGAGCACGCGTGCCTGCTCCACCCACTGGGCGCACTCACTCGCCAGGCGCTGCGCGATATCCACGCCCGGGTCGACGTCCAGCGTCGCGTCCTCCTGATCGCGCAGGAAGGATGCGATCTGCCCGTCCTTGACGGTCGCCAACGGCTTTGCATCCTCGATACGGGGGTAGACCTGCTGGGCCAGGCGAGTCAAACCTAGTTCAATCACGTCCTTTGGCTCATCAGCCGTCCCCGTCTTCACTTCCTGCCCGTCGACGAACAGTGACGCGCGCATGAGCGCGTCTTTCACTGCCTCACCAATCACTCGACGGCGCTGCTCGTTGTCTTCCTTGTGCGTCAGGATGATGCGCTTACGTAAACCTGAGGCCGCGCCCGCCTCGCGCTTCACATACTCCTCCGTCTGGCAGAAGACACGCACGTCTTCGAGGATCTCGGAGCTGACATCGAGCCCCAACGAAAGGGTGTCACGACGAACAACACTCTCGTGGCGGATACCCTCCTCGTCGAGAGAGGACTGCGGCGTAAACACCGAGATCACCAGCGGCTCGGCCTGTTCTCGACGCCCATCGACGAACAGGGACACGCCCATGCGACGGTTCGTTCCGGGATAGACGAAGCTCGCCACCGAGGTGCCGGCGTGCCTACGGATGTCCGCGCGCAGCAGATCCGTAACATCCCGCGGCTCCACGATGATTTGGCTGATCTCACGGCGAACTTCTTTTTCTTCGTTCGTCATGTACGCGTAGGTTCCGTCCGCCTGACGCTGCACGTACACCTGATCCGCCAGGGTGCGAAGCGCACGCCCAACGCGCTCCTCCAGATCCGTCGCGTCCTGATCCAAGGAACGCCGCAGCAGGACCGCAATATTGCGCGGATATGCGTGGAAGGAGTCCACGTAGCGAACGAGCAGGAGAACCTTCAGCACGCTCATCGTGAAGGGGTCGCGCGTGTGTGAGTCCTGAGCGGCGCGCCCGATATTGTCCTTCACGTCCGACTTCAGCATCGCCGCGATGCCGTCGTAGAAACGATCAAAAGACGCAACCGTGCCCAGCTCGTCATCCGTCAGCTCCTGCGCGATCTGCTGACACACACCCAGCAGCGAACGCGCACCCACCGACGAGTGACGGCCCGTGAACAGGTCGTTGTCGGACAGGCCTCGCATCGCCTGCGTGAACATCTCGAACTGGTAGTCCACAAACGGGTACTTGGCGACGAAGCTATCCCTGGTGAGGTAGTTGTCGTACTTCTTCGTCCCCTCCGGGAAACGGAACATCGACGGGAAACCCGCGCCAAGACGCTGCCACATCGCATCCAGCTCGGAGGCCCCCTGCTCGCTCTTCGTCAGCAGTCGGCGAGCGATCACGTCCGTGACCTCCTCCGTCGACAGACTCACCTTGATCGCGAAGCGCCCCTGAATCTTCGAGAAGTCAGTGCTGCGGCGCTCGTTCATCTGCGCCGTAATACCGCTCAGTTCCTCCTGCGACGTCACGAAGACCCAGGCGCGACCGGGGCAATGCGTCGCTAGCTGCTCGGTGATGGTCTGCAGGTTCAACATCAGCTGCGAGTCGTCGCCGATGAACTGGCCTACCTCATCGACGAAGAAGGCGATGCGTTGGTGAGGACCCTGGCGATCCAGCCACGAGGCTACGTCCTGCGCGAAAGCCTCGGCCGACAGGTTGAGCTGCTCCCGATAGCTGCGGAAGGGTTGATCCACCTGGTGGCCCAGGCGAGCCAGGGCCTTCGAGACAAGCGCCTCCGAGAAGACTGTATTGACGCGTCCGACTTCCCAGGTGTGCCCAGCTTCCTCCTGGTAAGCCTCGCGGAAACGCGCCAGCTCACCCCGATCCTCCAGGTCGCGCTCAAGCGCGCCAACTCCTAGATCCTTCGAGTACAGGCCGCGCGCCTCAAAGTAGACCTTGTAGAAGACCTCGATCATTGCCGATCCGCGCTCGCGCGTCGACTTGTCATCCTTCGCATCGATATTGAAGAGCACAGCGCGCGTGGGTGTATGCAGACTCCTCTTGAGGTCCGCGATAAGTGTCTCGTCGCCTGCGACCTTCTGCTCGAAGGCTCGTTCGACATCTTCACGGGTCACCGGCTGGTTGCCCGCCTGCTCACCGAGCAGATAGGACAGCATCTTTAGCAGGTGCGACTTACCCGAACCGAAGAAACCCGCAATCCACACGCCGTTCGACGGAGCGTCGACCTGGTTCCACGCATCGACAATCCGCGACAGACCACTGCGGATCTCGCTGGTCATGACGTATTCGTCGACCTCGGAGGCGACCTTCGAGACGTCATCAGCCTTGATGACACCGTCGATCGACCGGAAAATATCCTTCGCGTACAGACCCTTCATGTCCATGCGTCACACCTTTGTCTTTCAGTTCGCCGACGGTTCGAGAGTAAGCGAGAAGTCCACCAAATCAAAAGCCCGGTAGTAGTTATCCTGGGAGATTTGATCGAAGAGGACGAGCGCCGAATGAGTAGACGGCGACTGGTGATACGACCCCGGGAAGGTCACAACCAGCGGCACGCGCCCCAGCAGGGGCTGCAGGCAGTTCAACAGCAAATGCGTGCGCACGAGCGGAAACAGGTGGTGCACCCCCGAGAGCAGGACGGCATCGACGCTGTCCTCTCCCCCGACCTCGTCCACGGCCTTCTTAATGGCGGGCGCGAGCAAGCCTTCGACATCGATTACCTTGCTCAGCGCATCCCGGAAAGTTTCCGGAGGTAACGTCTGTTCCATCGCCAACATCTGATCGAAAAAAGGAGATCCCTTCCAGATGTCGACCGCAAGCGTAAACACGTCGACATCGGCCAGGTGGTAGCGCTCCTCGCGCAGGCGGCGGCGCAGCCGCGAGAGCTCCTCGTCGACAGTCGGCTCCCACTCCGGCTTATAGCGCAGGACGAAGAATGGGACCTCGTTACCCAGGCCCTCCATCTTCTTGAAGCGCTCCGACGTGAGCACCCGGAAGGCGCAATCAAAGGTCTCCCTGAGCGAATCCAGATACGCTCCACGCTTCGACACCGACCGTACCTTCCTCTCGCGCAGCGCCCCTCACCGGGCTCCTCATACCGTACCGCAGGCCACCCACAATTCGAGCCCAATCATGGCTCCTGCGTCACAATTTCCCGAATAACTGTCAGCCGAGGACATCAAACTGGAACTGCGCGACCGGGAACGACTCCCGCATCGGCCAACCCCACGGCTGCGGAGCCGCGTTCACCAAGCGGGCAACCCCCACCGGGACCACGACCGGCAGAGCAGCCCCGGCCTCGTCGATGAAACCCACATCGCGCATACAGCGCAGAAACACCGAGCGCACTTTCTGCCCGCTCTTCACCGTCAGTGTCGACATCGCGGGATCCACCCCGCGTTGGCGTTCCACGAAGTCGTCGATGTCCGACGCTGTCAGCGGAGCCTCATCAACGACCAGACGCGTCCAGGCAACCTCGCGCGCGCACGCCGCAAACACGTAGGACTCCGTCACGAGAGCCAGCCACATGACAAGCTCCCATCCGTACTCGCGACTGGCGACGAATCGGAGGGCGTCGTCCTCCAGGAACGACAGGTGCTTCGTCGTCGCACTCGCCAAGCGTCGCCGCGTCGACTCCGAGCCCGCGACCACCAGGTTCTGCTCAAACAGGACGTCGCTCGCCTCGCGGGCGCTCATGCCGGAAGCCATCAGCTCGGCCGCCTCAAACGTTCCCGCGTTCGTCGCACCGCCCACCGTGATAGTCGAGGCCAGTCTGCGATCCGACACGACACACCTCTCACGGTCTACCTCATTAAACGCGGCGGTATGACCGCCAGGAACCTCACTATCATCGCACACGGTTGTCCCCGCGCGGACAGCCGCGCGGGGACAACAACGTGTTTGTGATCAGCACTAGCTGAGCCAGGTCGGCTGAACGTTGCGGAAGAGAACGACAATCACGACTGGCACGCAAGCAAGCAGCAGAACACCCAGAATGTAATGCCAACCCGGAACGGGAAGATGAGCAACAAGCCAGGCGCTGACGCTACCCGCGCGCCCCGTTGCAAATCGGCGCTCACAGAACTCTCGAATCATCATGCCAAGGGCAAAGAAGCAGAGCACGGCTGCCACAAGCATCGCCATAAAGACCACTGAAACATAGGGGAAGGCGCTTTCAGCACTGAGCAGTTGGAAGGCATCGGCGAACGGTACCAGTTTCTCGTCTCCAGCAGCTTCAGACAACATTCGACTCAGATCCGGCATGGACAGTCCGGATTTTCCCGTCGACAAGGTGAAGCACGACCAGTAGGTCGCATAGGTAGACGTCACCGCGAAAATACTCGCAACGATGGAGGAGCCCAAAGTCTTCGACAGGTGCCTACACCGCAGGGACAGCCCTGCGGTCAGCAATGACATCGTCACCAGAAACACAGAAGTGATCACGAGAAAACTCACCAGAATCTCGTAGTACCTCAAAAGGAAAATCGCGATAACAACAAAGGCAACAAAGCCGATCCCCAGGTACAGCCACATGTCCCCATCGCTATCTGCACTCCCCCGCCTGCTCTCACCGGCGACATTCACATGCACAGAGTTGTCATCGCCAATATGGGCATAGTTCCCATCTCCAGCAACCGCGATGACGTCACCATTCGCAGCCATCACCTGTTGGGTTACGGTGCCCCCAAATGATTCGGTAGGTCCCAAAGCCATCGAGCCATCCGGTACCAGTCTCGCCAGAATGATCCCGGAGAGAACACCGGACACAACACCAATCACAAGTTCAACAATCCAAGACACGATATTTCCCTTCACATCGATCACGGTCTTCACCGACAGCACCTCACTGTCAAGCAGAGAGTATTGGTAGCCATGCACATCTGCGTACACGCGTCAAACACCAGGCTTGTACTCGCTACTCAGCGAGGAGATACCCACGTCCGAAATCAGGAATTCCACTTCCCTCCGCACATTTGTGCGTTTTCATGAGTTTGGGTGGGAGGATGTGCGTGATGGTTGCGCAGCATTCTTGGTGTTTCGTGTCGGT
>OAVY01000116.1_pt1 | contig 30586 bp, 27 predicted proteins | sample 1476481 | NCBI WGS metagenome assembly OAVY01 (sample SAMEA2580116, study PRJEB22360) | human gut metagenome | biome: human gut; feature: human-associated habitat; material: faeces | place: Denmark | collected 2008/2010 | reverse complement strand
ATTATTTTTTTTATTTACTATGACTAATACAGAAGCTCCTTGATAAAATAGAAAGTCACTTAATTCATTGCTATAAGGTCTTTTTAAGAAAAAATAATAGTTGTCACGGATATCAGAAACTATAGCTCTACATGCTAAATCTATAGAATTTTGCTCAGTCAAATCTTTCCGAGGAACTAAGGTTAGCCATGAGCTACCTATCTCCTCTATATCTACTTTTTTATGTTCAAATTTCATTTCAAACCTACTCTCTACGTATAGGATAAAACGTTATGATATTTCCATTTTTTTCTATAATTTTAACCAGAATATCATTGAAAACATAAGTACTACTAGTAGAATCAACTAATTGAATCGTTCTGTTGCTTATTGCATCTAAAACATCTTGTCTACTCCAAGTCTCAGGAAAAAACGTTGAGTAGCCTCCATTGCCCCGCTTTAAACTATAAGTAGATTTGCTACGTACCTTATATTCAAAAATATCACCACTAATGACTGCTTTTGTCTCTGGAAGCACTTCTGCGTTTTCATCACCTAAATCCCTATTACAATGAAAGCCTGTCGGATATCCTGATTTTATTTCTCCTAAAAATACATGTTCTAATACTCTACTTGGTAAGCCATAATCGTTTGTGACCTCATTCATAAATTATCAGTCTCCCTAAAAAATCAATAAATATATCTTTTATAAAATTAAATTTTGTAGTCTGGAATCACTCAAATTCCTCTTTCCCAATCCACACTGATGGATAGTGATCTAATGTATTCAAATCCGTATCCAAAGGCAAATCATAGACGGCTAAATAGTTTTCAGGATATTGAGCAACTAGCTCTTCATACTTAGCTTTCACTTTTTCATGATTGCTACTAGCATACAAGACTTCAACGACTGCTCCTGTCCTCTCTTTTTCAACAAATGCGTTGACGATGAGTTGAATCATAGTAATTGATAAAGTCTGTACCCCGTATTCAGTTTAGAAGATACGGAGCCCTTGTTCCTTTCATTTTGTATTATTTACAGGAGGAGGAACGTTTTAAACCCAAGTCCAAATGCTTGAACCCCCTCTCCACTTTTTTTATTTTAAAATTATTAGTTTAAGTATTAAGGAAGTCCATAGTCCGTAATCATCAATCTGCTATAACATATACTTTGAGGAGAGTTGGTATTTTTTTACACACGAACTTTCCTTTTTCACTTCAATGAACTCTAATCTTTTTAGCAATTCATATTGTTCTTTCTTTAGTATAGATTTTTTCAGAAAGTAAGAAGCAGGGTAAAAAACTTCAATAATATGTTTTATAAATTTATTGAAACACATGGGACCATTCGTTAATACTCTAGTCCCCGGACTTTGTAAATGTACATGATTTGCTGGGTGATTCTCATTATCGTTGGTAGAATCATAATCAAATCTAACAGTAGTTCTCATTAATAACGTATCCGTGTAAAGTAGACCTACTTCAATACTATCAATAATTTCATCAATTTCCATATCTTCATTAAAGAAGCATTCTATAGGACAGGGGAGATAGGCAAAATTTTGCGAAATCAAGACCCCTTCACTATCAAAAGACATTGCACACCTAACTAAACTATTATCAAACAGTACAATTTGAAAACTGCGTTGAGAAGCAACTATTCTATAGGCTTGCAAACTTAAAAAATTTTTTTCATTTACACCTGGGGCATCGTTTTTCCAACAAATCTCATATATATATTGTTGTTTGGAATTATCAAAAGAAGAGGTCTTCTCCGGTGGAATGTATAGCTTTACTAAACCTGAGAGCTCAAGTATTTTTATAGTATTTACCATTTGCTCAAAATGTTCCTCCACCTCATTTGGAAACATTTTTTGTTTTTTTGGTCTCTTATTACTCAACTAAATCACTCAATTCATGTAATAATTTATCATCTAATACGCCTTTAGATTTTAATTTTTTTAATTTTTCAATCAAATTAAATGCTTCTTTATCTTCTGCTGTTAATTCTCTATGAACTCTTCTCATTTTAGATATTTCTTCATCTGTCGGTACAGTGAAATCTAATTTAAAATCACGATTAATACATTCTTGTGCTTCATTAAAAAGCCCCGTCATCTCTTCACCTACACCACAAACTGTGACCCAAGCTTTTGATCTTGTAATAGCTGTAAATAGAGCATTCCTCTTTTTAATTAATTCACTACCTGAGTAACACTGATTTGAATTAACAATATAAACCATTGCACATTCATTTCCTTTAGCACGGTATATACTAGAACAAGTTATATTATCTTTCATAAAAAATACATCCCTTTGAGTAGTTATACCAGCTAGATTGCTACCTATATTTCTTCTTTCTAAATAGTCAATCAATTTAAAGTATTCTTTCTTGGAGGAATAAGCATCAGGAAAAATAACCATAATATCCTCTGGATTCAATTCATCATCCGTAATATTTCTTTCTATTTGCTCAGCAATCCACTCATACTGCTGAGCACTAGATTCAAAGGCAGGAATAACTTTTATAGAATCACTTGCATCTAATAATTCATTAAAATATTCTGGAGAAGAATCATCGCTTCTTCTTAAACTAACCTTTTGTTTTTCCTCTAAACTTCCGGCAACAATAGAATAACCAATATCAGTCCATAGCTGACTATTATTAAAAAATTGTACCATTTGTTCTCTATATATTCCAAAACCCAATGAATGTGCAAGAGTCAATGCCCACCTTGTGTTTCTGTAACAAACTGGCAACATAATATCTTTTAAGGGTTTATTAGATTCGTTTTCTAAACTAATAATGGGAGTTCCGTCTTCTCGAGTTCCGAACATTTCCCCTAGATTAGGCATAGAGTCTGTACTTAGATTTTGCAATTCATCGTATGCATAAACAATCTTATGAGAATCTTTAGTTAGTCTGTAGCAAAGTTTAAAAAAATTAGCAGGCATATCTTGAGCTTCATCAATTAAAATCGCATCATACTTTTCAACATCATCATTAATTAAATTATATACTGTATCAATAATGCCTGAAAACTCATTTCCCCTACCATACCTCTGAAGTGCTAAGTTGTATGTCTCAGGAATAATCCCCAGATTTTTACATATTGTAGAATAAATCCCCTCTGTACTACTGTTCCCCCATGCATGCAAAATATGTAACCTATCTTCATTGATTCCTTCGTCTGTATATTCTCTATAGAATGCATTTATCATTCTTTTGAACTGTTGTGCTAAACTTTGTGTATAAAATGTAACAGCAATATTCCAATCAGGATAATTAAAATGTAAATAGGCTGCTTTTATTGCTAACACAACCGTTTTACCAGAACCGGCTAATCCTCTTATTCTCTGTATACCTTCAGGATTTTCAAATGCAGCTTTTTTTTGCCAGTGATCCAGATTGGCTATCTCCTTTTCAATTTTAGCAATCTTAGCTCCTTTCGAATCTATTCTGCTTATGTTTCTTATGGGAACAGACTTAAATGTACTAACTTTTTGAAGCGCTGAAACTAAATTACGATATACTTCATCACTTAATTCCTCTTTATTACTTTCTAGTTTAGAAATAATATTAGCAGGATTAGACTCATCTTCATTTGTTACATCTCTGGTTTCTATTGTGTAGGTCCAAACTTTAGGAGAAAAAGCCAAATTTCGCTTATTTCTTAATTGAGGATACTTTCTAAATGTATATTCAATCTGATAAAACAACTCATCTCGATCATTTTCAGAATCAACTAAATTGAAAGAGAATACAATTAATCCATATGTTTGCGATACTAGCATTGCATCCAAACTAGTTTGTAACTCATCCATGGCTCGTAGCGGATACCCTAAGTATAAAGTACCGTCAATATCACCTTTCTCTAACTCTTTTATCAATGATTCTGTTGCACGACTATTATTTATGACACCTCTAACTATATCCACCTTGATCCCTCTTCCTAAGTTTTCACACTAAATTACTGATTAGTTTAATTTCTAATTAAAACTCCTCAACCTTATCCGGCTCATCACTAAACAAAGTCACATGTCCCATTTTGCGGTTGTGTTTCGCTTCTAGTTTACCATACATGTGAAGGTGGGCGCTTGGATTTTCTGTGACATAACGCTCAGCTGCTTCAACGTGTTGGCCGAGGACGTTGAGCATGACAGCAGGTGCATGGAGGTGGATTGCTGGAAGTGGTGCACCGAGGACACCCAAGATATGCGTGTCAAATTGTGAAAAGTCACAGGCTTCGATTGAGTAGTGACCTGAATTGTGTGGGCGTGGTGCGATTTCGTTGACAATGATGTCATCAGCTGTCGCAAACATTTCCACACAGAGGGTACCAGAGAGGTTAAGTTGCTCAGCAATCTTCACAGCCATAGCTTTAGCTTTCTCCGCTAGACTGTCAGAAATACGGGCAGGAACGATAGTTTTAGATAGGATGTTGTTGCGGTGGATATTTTCCTGAACAGGGAAAACCGTCACATCCTTGCCATTACCAGACACAATGACCGAAATCTCAAGGTCGAAGTTAACGAACTCTTCCAAGACACATTCAGCTGAGTTAGCAAGGGCATTTGCCTCTTCCAAATCGTCGGCTGACGTGATAACTTTTTGACCGTGTCCATCGTAACCACCTGTCGCTGTCTTGAGGACGTATTTTTTAGAAAGGTCAATATCTTCCAAATCGAGACTAGATGTCACAACCTTGTAAGGAGCAACTGTCACTTGAGCCTTGTTTGAGAGAAAGTCCTTTTCAAAGATACGGTTTTGTGAAATACGAAGCAGGTCTGTCCCTTGTGGAAGCTGACCGTATTTGATAACAGCGTCAAGGCCGTCAGCGTCGACATTTTCAAATTCATAGGTAAGAACATCACAGCGGTCTGCCAACTGGCGAAGGGCATCTACGTCATCGTAAGGTGCCACGATAACCTCAGACACACGAGAAGATGGACAATCTGCTGCAGGATCAAGGGTGATAACCTTGTGGCCCATGTAGATAGCTGAAATAGCCATCATCTGACCGAGCTGGCCACCACCGATGATACCAATGGTTTTAGTTGAGCTCATTTGTAGACTCCTCTGCGATTTTTCCTTGTTCTTCAGCAAAGTTAGCAAGCGCATCCGCAATGACCTTGTCTTCTACTGAGAGGAGACGAAGAGCAAAGAGGGCAGCGTTAGTCGCACCTGCTTCACCGATAGCCATGGTTGCGACGGGAACCCCACCAGGCATCTGAACGATCGAATAGAGCGAATCCACGCCACTAAGAGCACGTGATTTGACTGGTACACCGATGACTGGAAGGGTTGTTTTGGCAGCAACCATCCCTGGCAAGTGGGCAGCGCCACCTGCACCAGCGATAATAACCTTGATGCCACGACTACGTGCTTCTTCCGCATGTTTGAACATGAGGTCTGGTGTACGGTGTGCAGAAACAACTTTCTTTTCGTAAGAGACGCCGAAGTTGTCGAGGACTTCAGCGGCTTTTTGCATGGTTGCCCAGTCGGATTTTGAGCCCATGATAATGGAAATTACTGGTTTAGTCATAATTTTTCCTTTTCTTTTTTGATAATGGTCTTAGGTGGTGGGGACGGAAGCAAACCTTCGGTTTCATTCCTAAACATTGAGCCTAATGTCTCAATGTTCCCCCGACCAGAACAGTTTCTGTTCTGGTCTTCTCACCACGGCGACCATTATCTTAGTTTGGCTCGCTTTCGCTCGCCTTTTACGACCTACGGTCGCTGATTATTTATTAGCCTTACTACCAATGTCATTTCGATAGAAGAGGCCTTCTGTGTTTTGTTTGTTGAGTTCGTTGTAGATGATGTTTTGGCCGTCTTTGACGGTGTCTGCTGTTGTGACGAGCATGTAGACACGTCCTCCGTTTGAGAGGATGTCTTGGCCATTTTCAGCGAATTTAGCACCGGCATAGTAAGTGATGATGTCGCCCTCTGTCTTGGCTGGGAGCTTGACACCTTTCTCATAAGCGAGTGGGTAACCGTTTGAGGCTACAACCACACCAAGTGTCACACCCTTATTCGTCCAAGTGATAGTTGGCTCTTTACCATCCAAAATATCGGTGATATTTTGTGCAAAGTCAGATGTCAAACGAGGCAAGATGATTTGCGTTTCAGGATCGCCAAAACGTGAGTTGAACTCGATGACTTTAGGGCCGTCAGCTGTCAAAATAAGACCAGCGTAAAGGACACCCGTGTAAGGACGACCTTCTTTAATCATACCTTCAAGGACTGGCTTGACAATAGTGTCAACCGCTGTGTCAACCACGCTCTGTAGCAAGTGAGGAACCGGCGCATAGGCACCCATCCCACCAGTGTTAGGGCCCTTGTCCCCATCATAAGCACGTTTGTGGTCCTGAGCCGTTGGCATAATGTAGAATTTATCTCCATTGACAAAGGCAAAGAGAGAAAACTCTTCCCCGTCAAGAAATTCCTCGATGACCACTCGCGCACCTGAATCACCGAATTTATTGTCCAAAAGCATCTCGTGAGCAGCTTCGACGGCTTGCTCAACCGTTTCAGCAACGACGACACCTTTACCTAGGGCCAATCCATCTGCCTTGACGACGATTGGAGCGCCTTTTTCCTCGATGTAGGCCTTGGCTTCCTCGAAATCTGAAAATGTGCCATAGGCTGCTGTCGGAACGTCGTATTTGACCATGATTTCCTTAGCAAAATCCTTAGACCACTCAAGTTCAGCTGCAGCCTTGGTCGGACCAAAAGCCTTAAGACCAGCTGCATTGAAATCATCCACGATACCAGCCGCAAGGGCATCATCTGGACCGATAAAGGTCCAAGCAATATCGTTCGCCTTTGCGAAGTCAACCAGCTTAGAATGTTCGGAAATTCCGATATTGATTAAATCAAGACCGTCCAATGTCATCCCGTCATTACCAGGAGCCACGAAAACTTGCTCAACGTCCTTAGACTCCAATAATTTCTTGGCAATCGCATGTTCACGACCACCAGAACCAACAACCAAAAGTTTCATTTGAAAGATACCTCAATATCAAATAAGACTAGGGGCAAATGCCCGTTAACGACAATCATTCGGAAAAATTAGCAATTTTCACGAATTATACATAACCATTATAACATATTTGTTCGGAGATATGGGGGTGTATCCAAATTTGAACATAAAAAAGGCGGCCACTTGGACCACCTCTTGGGAGATTATGAAAATGAAAAAAGTTATTTAGGATTAATGATAGTATATCCTGAGCAGCTTAAGGGAGGCTTAAAGTATCTAAAAACAACTATTTTTTTGGATATTTCCGTAAACTCTTAATGGCGAAAGTGACTAACACCTATAAATATTATTATCAAACCATGTTTATTAGCAGCTTCGATTGACTCTTGGTCACGGACCGAGCCCCAGGCTGGATGATAATTATTCTTAGAAACAAGATATTCCTTAACTATAAATGTTGGTAACCTTTTTTATAAATGACTGCCACCAGCTCCCGCAAATAAATTTATGTATTGTATATTAGCTTTCATCATTTTTTGTTCTCTCTTTGTTTAAAATTTGAAATAAAATACCTTAAACCTCGGAACTAATTTTTTTATAACAACTTGATATAGTCACTTTTAGAACTAAAGATGTGGGAGACTACAATCTCTTTTCTACTTTCGTCTATAAAATAAAGTATGACATAGCGTTTAACGACAAGTGCTCGTGTCTCAAATGTGTCATTGATTCTTTTACCATAACGTTGATCTGCATTAAAACCAGCCTCAGGAATAGTCTTCAAACTTTCCATTCCTTGCAAAAGCTTCGAAACCATCTTCTTGGCAGCTGTTTCATTAGAAAGTACATCACGAATGTAGTCATATATACTTCTCAAAGAAGAGCGAGCACGCTTAGTGAGTGAAAGACTATAGGTTGTATTCATCCTTAACCTCCTCAAGGGGTATCATATTACCCGCCTGATACTCAACTACACTCTCTGCTACCTCAGCTTTAAGCTGCCTAAACAGTCTTTCTTTTAGCAATTCATCCTCCGTCATTACTGGTATTTGCTCGGTAGCAACAATCGTCTCCAAAAACAAATTAAACGATTTACTCATATCTAAATTATTTGCCTTTACAATTTTTCTTGCCCTTTCCAACAAAATCGGGTTAGTTTGGAAATTTACTTGAACACGCTTCTCTACAACAGTCATAATTAACTCCTTATATATTATTTTATATAATTATATATAGTTTTTTGAAAATAGACAAATTATATTCATTTTCCAGAAAAACTACGAATAGGTAGGTGGAGGTTAAAAATGAAGAAAAAATTACTTAATTGTCTTTTACCGCTAGCTTGTCTAGCGACTGTTTCGGTTTCGTGTAGCTCCTCTGCTCAGGCGGCTGTCCTCGGAGATGACTACCCTTCCTCTTGGAAATATGGGGGCTTCGGAGTAGACCCTTGGACCATGTACTGGCGTCAGTGTACATCCTTTGCAGCCTATCGTCTCAGCAACACCAATGGTTTCAACCTACCTGTAGGCTATGGGAATGCCATTACATGGGGAAGCATCGCACGTGCCAATGGTTACCGTGTCGACATGAATCCTGCCGTAGGAAGCATCGCTTGGTTTTCAGCTGGTGTCAACGGGGCCGGTCACATGGGGCATGTAGCCTGGGTTGCTGACGTTCAAGGAGATCAGGTAACGATTGAGGAGTACAACTACGATGTGGGGCAAGGACCTGAGAAATACCACAAACGTAGCTTCCATAAAAGTCAAGTATCCGGCTATATTCACTTTAAAGACCTTGAATCAGGAACTCAGACTAGTAATACAACCAACTCTTCTATCAACATTGGTGATACTGTCCGATTTACAGGTACTTTCCGTGTAACATCTATAGTAGGAAATAACATCACCAGCCAAGATTTAGCAGGAGGCACACCAACCAAACACAATATCGTTGATCCTGGACCTGTTCTTGAAGTTGATGGACAAGGCAATCCAACTTCAGACCAGTACCTCAATCCTGGTGAGACCTTTACTATTCCAGGTAACTTCAAAGTGCTAGCCATTGACCCACCTAGCGATGGCATCCTCGTCCAAATCGGAAATCGCAAGACTTGGGTAACCCAGTCTGTCCTTGAAAAGGTTTAAATCTATTGAACAATCGTGAGAACGGTTGTTTTTTTCATGCACTGAAATAAAAAAGCCCAGCGGATACTGAGCTCTTAGGAGAAAATTATTAGAGATGATATCAGTTATTAAATGTTGGCTTCATTTTTTTATATCGTTTATCTGCTATTAAAAGTTCATCATTAAAATCATCAAAAGAAAATTGTAATTTCAAACCATCATCAAAAATTATTTGTTTATTTTCTAAATCTATCTCATAACCCAAAAATTTATCTTGATTATGAGTAAGGCTATATATTTTTCCATTTTTTATTTTCACTATTGGCTCAGAGTATGTTAATTCGTCCTTCCCACGAATATCTTTCTCAACTCTCTGATATTTTCCTTTAATCTTCTTATAGAATTCCACAGTTTTGTCTTCTTTGTATAAAAGTTCAACAAAAAATGTTGTAATACCTTCTATGTTAGGATAAATAATGATGAATGCCAATAGTAAGATATAAAATTTTAAAAAACCTAATGATATTAAAGGATTTGTAGCTGTAGTCGTGACAATAAATTTTCCTACTATTGATTGTGGGCTAAATAATGCTAATAAAATAAATAATACAAAAACTAATATATTGACTAGTACTTTTAGCTTAATAAATCGCTTCTGGTAAACAAATTTCTTGCTGTGAACAATACTATATCTAGTAATTTTCCAGGTATCCTCACTTAAGTAAGAATTTATTATTACTACTATCGCTGTAACTAACCCCCACATACTTGTGTCTAATAATCCCAAAAATAAGATAACCCCCAAAACTATGACTTCAAGTAACATAATCCAAACAGTATCTATATAAATATTTTGAGATAATAAAACATAAAAATGCATATAGCTTGCTACTATATAAATTGCAATTAAACCACCTATCAAGAAGATGTTATTATTATTTAGATATTCATCAATATTTATTGATGAATAAAAAAGTACAAATCCTATTGAAAGAAATAGAAATAGAAACTTATATAATAAATAAAGAATCATAGGAGCTAGATTCACTATATATCGTTTAAAACCAATCTCTATCCTTGCTTTATTACTTTTGATACTTAAAAAAACATTTCTGATATTCCACGTAATTATTCGATTACTTAATATTTTGAAAAATGATATCCTATACAATATCGCTAAACATATATACATAATAAGAAAGAACTTATGACTATTAAATCTAGCAACTCCTACAAACCATTTCTGCCATTGTGAAATGATAATAACAATATACAGCAAGTCTACAATTAAGCCTATATAATATGGTCTTATTCTTTTCATTATTACTCCTATGTAATTCAAGATAGTAATACCCCAGAAAATTGATTCTGGGGTATCTTATTACATCTTTAATTTTCTTAATGACGGAAATGTCTTACGCCTGTAAAGATCATTGTCAAACCATGTTTATCAGCCGCTTCGATTGACTCTTGGTCACGGACAGATCCACCTGGTTGGATGATTGCTTTAATACCTGCTTTAGCGATTTCTTCCACGTTATCTGCAAATGGGAAGAAGGCATCTGAAGCAAGAACAGCGCCGTCAAGGCGGTCTTTAGCTTGGTCAATGGCGATACGGACTGAAGCCACACGATTAGTTTGACCAGGGCCAACACCAAGTGTCATGTGGTCGTTGGTCACGATGATTCCGTTTGATTTGACGTACTTGATAGCTTTCCAAGCAAACTCAAGAGCTGTCGCTTCTGTCTCAGTTGGTTGACGTTTGGTAACCACTTGCCAGTCAGCTGGACTTTCTTTAACAACGTCTTGGTTTTGAACGAGAAGTCCACCAACAACACCAGTGTATTCTGCTTCCACTTCGCTGGCGTCTTGAGCATCAAATGGCAACTCAAGGATACGCAAGTTTTTCTTCTTAGTTGTCAAGATTTCAAGCGCTTCGTCTGTGTAGCTTGGTGCAATGATGATTTCAAGGAAGACACCGTGCATTTTCTTAGCCGTCGCAGCGTCAACTTCACGGTTGAGGACTACAATACCACCGAAGATTGACACTGGGTCAGCTTCATAAGCGTAGTCCCAAGCTGTTTCAATGTCATCAGCTTGACCGATACCACATGGGTTCATGTGTTTGAGAGCCACAACTGTTGGACGGTCTTTGAAATCACGGATGATACGGATAGCAGCATCAGCATCACGGATATTATTGAATGACAATTCTTTACCGTTAAGCTGTTTAGCTGAAGCAATTGAGTAAGCCGTTGGCAAACCTTTTTGGTAGAAGTCTGCGTCTTGTTGAGGGTTTTCACCGTAACGCATAGGTTGCTTGAGGTCATAAGTCAAAGTGAGTTTTTCAGGTTTTGTTTCACCCACTTGAGCTGTGAAGTATTCCGCAATCAAAGCGTCGTATGAAGCTGTGTGACGGTATACTTTCGCTGCCAAACGTTGGCGAGTTTCGTAGCTTGTTTCGCCGTTTGCTGACAATTCATCAAGAACAACAGCATAGTCAGCAGGGTCTACAACAACTGTCACGCTAGCATGGTTTTTAGCTGCTGAACGAAGCATTGATGGACCACCGATATCGATGTTTTCAACTGCGTCAGCGTAAGTCACGTCTGGTTTGAGAATAGTTTCCTTGAATGGATAAAGGTTTACCACAACAAGGTCAATCAATTCGATATTATTGTCCTTAGCCGCTTGAAGGTGGCTATCGAGGTCACGACGAGCGAGGAGACCACCGTGGATATTTGGGTGAAGGGTCTTAACACGTCCGTCCATCATTTCTGGGAAACCAGTCACATCGTCGATGGCGATAGTGTCTACCCCAGCATTGTCAAGGGCAACTTTGGTACCACCTGTTGAGATGATATCCCAACCTATTTTTTTGAGTTCTTGGGCAAATTCAACAATGCCCGCTTTATCTGAGACACTAATTAGTGCACGTTTAGTCATTTTAGTTCCTTTCATTTAGTATAAACATTTAAACCATACTTAATCTATCTGAATCATACTCAGATATTTTTTTTATTGTCAGAGTACCATGATGATAGTAGGCAGAATTATATTGGGACTGTACGAATCTTTTAGGATTTATTTCATAAATGTTATAATAATAATTTTTATAGATATCCATATAATAAATTCTAAATTCAGTTGTACTAGAATCTGTAATTGGAAAAATAATTCTTTTCTTACAGTCCTTCTTGATAATTTTAAAACTCTCTACATTTTCTACAACATCACCATAGCCTTCTTATAACTCTTCAGTTGGAGCATAATCCTCTTTCTTATGTGTTACTATTGCGTGGTTCAGACCTACATTCTCAATTTCTAAATAGAGAAAATGAGATGCTCTTACTTTTTGTAACGTAGTATCAGACGGTTTTAGTATCCTAATTGATAACCAAGGTAGATTACTTAATCTTCGTTCATTTATAATAGTCTGTTGATTAGCTTCAAAGTCTCTTTGACGATTGTTCCTATCATTTGCTAAAGTAAGTTCAAAAATTTTTACAGTAGCATAAACTCCAATAATAGCCCCAAAATATCCCAACCAATCATAACTTTCTGATATATTACTCAAGATGGGAATACTACTTGGTATATTCGTCAAGTCAATTATAAACAATATCACTGTAACCACAAAGACTGTCTGAAATACATGTTTTCTTATATATGTTCTTATTTTCCCCACGTTAAAGAAACCTTTCTCTCCACTCCCAAACTATCCAACACTTCTGGATAGAGCTTGTACTCTGTTTCGTGGATGCGAGTTTCGAAAGTATCAAGGGTATCACCTTCAAGGCGTGGCACACGGACTTGTTTGATAACCTTACCGGTATCAACGCCAGAATCCACCCAATGGATAGTCACACCAGACTGGTCAACACCTGCATTCCAAGCATCCTCAATGCCATGAGCACCTGGAAATTCAGGGAGATATGCCGGGTGAATATTGATGATACGCCCTTCATAAGCTGCCAGCAAGGTTGGGCCAACGATTTTCATATAACCCGCCAAACAAACCAAATCAATCTGGTGTTCATCCAAGAGTTTGACGATAGCTTCTTCATAAGCTACTTTATTGTCAAATTCCTTGAGTTCAAAAGCATGGCTAGCCACACCAAGGGTCTTGGCACGTTCTAAGACATAGGCATCACGGTGATCTGAAAAAACAAATTCTACTGGAAATTGTTCCGCAATCACCTGAAAGTTTGAGCCGTTGCCAGAGGCAAAAACAGCAATCCTTTTAGCCATTATTTAATCACCACACTTGCGCCATCTTTCTTCACAATACGACCGATTTCATAAACAGGTTCGTCAAGAAGTTCTTTGACACGTTCAACATTTTCTGGTTTAACCGCAAGCATGAGACCAATACCCATGTTGAAGATTTCAAACATTTCTTCATGTTTGATTTCACCATATTTTTCAAGGGCTTTGAAAATTGGAAGAACTGGCACTTTGCTTTCATCAATTTCAGCAGCCAAGTCATCTGAGAACATACGTGGTACATTTTCGATGAAACCACCACCTGTGATGTGGGCAATACCGTTAACCAATTCTTCTTTGATGAGTGGCAAAGCTGCTTTGACGTAGATACGAGTTGGTTCAAGAAGAACGTCTTTAAGTTTTTTGCCTTCAAGTTCTGGAAGAACTTCTTCACCTGTGTAATCAGCAAAGACACGACGCACGAGTGAGTAACCATTTGAGTGGATACCACTTGAAGCAAGTCCAAGAAGCACATCACCTTCAGCTACTTTTGAGCCGTCGATGATTTGAGATTTTTCTGCGATACCTACCGCGAAACCTGCTAAATCATAGTCGTCTTCACCATACATACCAGGCATTTCAGCAGTTTCACCACCAATGAGGGCAGCACCAGCTTGCACACAACCTTCAGCCACACCAGCAACGACCTGTTCCAATTTAGCTGGTTCATTTTTACCAGTTGCTACGTAGTCAAGGAAGTAAAGGGGCTCAGCACCTGCAGCGATGATATCGTTAACACACATAGCCACACAGTCTTGACCGATAGTATCGTGTTTGTCGTACTTGATAGCAAGCATGAGCTTAGTACCGACACCATCTGTACCTGAAATCAAAACGGGCTCTTTGACACCTGTTTTTGAAAGGTCAAACATACCACCGAAGCCACCGAGAGCTCCCATGACACCTGCACGCTCTGTACGGGCAACGTGTTTTTTGATACGTTCAACAACTTCATAACCTGCTTCAACGTCCACACCCGATTGGGCATACGCATTTTTATTTGTCATTTGTTTATTCCTTTTCTTTTTTCGAGAAAAATTGCGACGTATTTTTAGATAAACCACCTTTTTATCTAAAAATACTAGTCAGGTCTCTAGCTTTGGCTCCATAGGGCAAAGCGTCTACTGACAAATGCTTTAGCTTTTAGTCAGTAGTGAGACGTGGAGCGTAAGCATTTTTAGACATAATTTTTTCCTCTTTTTTCTTCTGCACTGCTCTTAATAGAAAGAAGTGTGTTCTTTCAAACTTTCCAAATAGCGTTCTTCGTAGTCATACAATGGTGTTGGATATTCACCATCAAAGTAAGCCACACAAAGGCCACCGTTTGGTGCATCTGTGTCAATTCCAATAGAATCAATCAAGCCATCGATTGACAAGTAAGTCAAGCTATCCGCACCAATGATTTCGCGTGTTTCCTCAACTGTATGATTGGCCGCAATCAATTCCTTACGTGTTTGAATATCGATACCGTAGAAACATGGATAGGCAAGGGCTGGACTACCGATTGCTACGTGAACCTCTGTTGCTCCTGCTTCTTTTAGCAAATTAACGATACGACGTGAGGTTGTCCCACGTACAATAGAGTCGTCAATCATAACCACACGTTTGCCTTTAACAACACCTGATACGGCAGAGAGCTTCATACGAACCCCTTGCTCACGTAATTCTTGTGTTGGTTGGATAAAGGTACGTTGAGTGTATTGGTTTTTAATCAAGCCCATTTCATTTGGCAAGCCTGATTCTTCTGCAAATCCCATGGCTGCGCTAAGTGATGAATTAGGCACACCAACTACAATATCTGCTTCATGTTTGAATTCACGTGCCAATTGAGCACCCATACGTTTACGAGCTGTATGGACATTGACCCCTTGGATATTTGAGTCAGGACGGGCAAAGTAAATATACTCCATTGAGCAAACAGCCAATTGGGTATCCGTTGTATAGTTATCGTAAGTAATGCCATTATCATCGATGATAACAACCTCACCTGGATTCACATCGCGAATCCACTCTGCTCCAACCACTTCAAAGGCACAGGTTTCAGATGAAACCACAATAGCTCCATTGGCCATCTTACCAATAGAAAGGGGACGGAAACCATTTGGATCCAAGGCTGCAATGAGCTTGTCCTCAAGCATGAGGAGGTAAGCAAATCCACCTTTAACAGTGTTCAAAGCTTCTTTCACCTTACCCATGAAGGATGGATTATGGCTACGACGAATCAAGTGGGCCAAAATTTCTGAGTCAGAAGTCGAGTTAAAGATTGCACCATTTTTTTCCAACTCACGTCTAAGTGACTCTGCATTAGTCAAGTTCCCGTTGTGGGCAAGTCCAAACTGATTGTCATGAAAGCGAAAGAGGAAAGGCTGGATGTTATCCACCGAAGCTTCACCAGCAGTCGCATAACGAACATGACCGATAGCAGCCGTTCCAGTTAGCTTGTCCAAGTTGGCTGGATTACGAAAAACTTCTGAGAGAAGCCCCATATCACGATGACGCTTCAATTGACCCGCATCATTTGAGAGAATTCCTGCTCCCTCTTGACCACGGTGTTGGAGACTGTGAAGTCCGAAATAAGTTAATTTGGCAGCATCTGGGTGACCCCAGATACCAAAAACACCACATTCTTCATTAAGAGATTTAACTTCGTATGTCATTTTTTATACCTTTTATTTTTGATATTTTCCTTATGCAAGGCGAACGAAAAACTGTTTCTAGCCTCTCATTTCACTAATTGGAACTCAAGTTTTCAAGCTCTTTAGAACTACTGCTACATTGAAAAATATCATTACTGAGTGCACTTGTCACTCTATTATTTTCCAGTAAAGTATTTAACCGCTGACGCAAAGAGGTGTTGGTCTTTATTTCCTGGAATATTTTGGAAAAGACCGTCTTCGAAACGTTCTGAGTGACCCATCTTACCAATAATTTGACCGTTCTTACTTGTGATACCTTCGATAGCATTCACAGATCCGTTAGGATTGTATTTAGAATCCATGCTTGGTTTACCTTCGAAGTCAACATATTGGGTAAAGATTTGACCATTGTCACGAAGCTCTGCAAATTCCTCAGCTGTCACGACAAATTTACCTTCACCATGTGATACTGGGATGGCATGGATGTCACCAACTTCTACTCCAGCAAGCCATGGTGAGTTCGTGTTGGCAATACGTGTTTCAACCATCTTAGCCACGTGTTGATTGGCATCATTGTAGAAGAGGGTTGGACTGGTACTGCTTGCATCTTCAAAGTTACCATATGGAAGAAGACCTGATTTGACAAGAGCTTGGAATCCGTTACAGATACCGATAATCAAACCACCACGTTCGATGAAGCTATCGATGGCTGCACGTACTTTTTCATTGAGCAAGATGTTAACGATAAATTTAGCTGATCCATCTGGTTCATCGGCTGCTGAGAAGCCTCCTGCAAAGAAGATAATGTTAGCTTTTTCGATATTGTCAACCATGGTGTCAACAGACTTGACAATAGCCTCTTCGTTAAGTGTTACAAATGGTACTAAGTTGACTTTTGCGCCTTCTTTTTCAAAGGCCTTAGCTGAATCGTACTCAGAGTTAGTACCTGGGAACACTGGGATGTAAACCACTGGTGTCTCAACTGTTTCTTTAGCTTTGATAACAGCATCTGATGCCACAACAGGTACTTCTTCCAACTCAGTTGCTTGTGAAAATTCCGTTGGGTAAACTTCTTCCAATTTACCTTGGAAGGCACTGTCAAGTTTGTGTCCATCAAGCGTTACACCATTGACAGTAAGTGTAAAATCAGCTGCTGTTTGTCCAATCTTGGCAACCCCTGCAATATCTTCCGGAGATGTGAAGACGAATCCACCCAATTGAGCTGTCAAGGCAGTCTCAAGATTTTCAAGGGTTACAGTGGCACCAATATGGTTACCAAATGTTGCAAGGGCAAGAGCTTCAAGGACACCACCATATTTGACAGCTGATGCAGATGTGACTTTATAATCAGCTTGGATGCCTTCAAACTTAGCAAAGTTAGACTTGATAAGATCAAAGTCAATTTCTTGTGCCAAAGTTTGACCTGGAATGTAATAGATATTTTCACCAGCAGCTTTAAATTCTGGAGAAAGGACCTTACGGCTATCTGCAGTTGTGACACCAAAAGCAACCAAGGTTGGTGGTACTGTCAATTCTTCAAAGGTACCAGACATAGAGTCTTTACCACCGATAGATGGCAACCCAAGTTGAATCTGAGCTTCAATTGATCCAAGAAGAGCTGATACTGGTTGACCAAAACGCTCTGCTTGTTTATCCATACGCTCGAAGTATTCTTGATAAGAGAAACGAGCCTTAGACCAGTTTGCACCAGCAGCAACCAAACGAGCGGTTGCTTCGATGACCGCATAAGCAGCACCATGATATGGAGACCATTCTGCTACATAAGGGTTGAACCCTTGTGCCATAACAGAAGCAGTTGTTGTCACACCATGTTGGACTGGCAATTTCTGTACAGAAGCTTCAGTTGGTGTGATTTGGTAGCGACCACCAAGTGGGTGATTGACTGTTGAACGACCAACTGAGCTATCAAAGATGGTTTGTAAACCTTTTTGACTTGCATGGTTAAGGTCAGCCAAAACTTCAAGAGTATCAGCTTCAAGGGTTTCGGCAGAGGTTTGGCGTTCTTCTGGAAGCTTGACATCCTTGTCAACCACCTTAGCATCTACAACCACACGCACACCGTTTGTATCAAGGAAACGACGTTCCAAATCAACGATGGTTTCGCCATTCCAGTGCATGACAAGATTTGGTTTTTCAGTCACTGTCGCAACGACAACAGCATCAATATTTTCTTTATTACATTCAGCAACAAAAGCGTCTACATCATCTGGACGAACCACTACAGCCATACGTTCCTGAGATTCAGAAATGGCAATTTCTGTACCGTTCAAACCTTGGTATTTCAATGGTACTTTGTCTAGATCAATTTCAAGACCATCTGCCAATTCACCGATAGCCACACAGACACCACCAGCACCAAAGTCATTTGATTTCTTGATCAGACGTGTCACTTCCCCATTACGGAAAAGACGTTGAATCTTACGTTCTTCGATGGCATTCCCTTTTTGAACCTCAGCACCAGCTGTTTCAACAGATTCAACCGTTTGAACTTTAGAAGAACCTGTCGCACCACCGACACCATCACGTCCAGTCTTACCACCGAGCAAGATAATCACATCACCTGCTTCAGGTTTTTCACGGACAACATTTTCCTTAGGAGCCGCACCGACAACGGCACCTAGCTCCATACGCTTAGCAACGAAACCTGGGTGGAAGTATTCACGAACATAGGTTGTTGCAAGACCAATTTGGTTACCGTATGAAGAATAACCGTGAGCTGCTGTTTTAGAAATCACTTGTTGTGGTAATTTACCAGCACGAGTTTCAGCAATTGGTGTTGTAATATCACCAGCACCTGAGATACGCATGGCTTGGTAAACATATGAACGCCCTGACAATGGGTCACGAATGGCCCCACCAATACAAGTAGCCGCACCACCAAATGGTTCGATTTCAGTTGGGTGGTTGTGGGTTTCATTCTTGAACATGAGAAGCCATGGTTCTTTCACACCATTGACATCCACTTCAATTTCAACTGAGCAGGCATTAATTTCATCAGACACTTCCATGTCGTCCAAACGACCATTGGCACGCTCATAACGACCAAAAATAGTCGCCATATCCATCAAGGTTTGTGGTTTTTCGGTACGTCCCAACTCATCACGCATGGCAATATACTTGTCATAAGTCGCTTGCAATTGTTTTTCAAATTTAGAAGCTGAGAAGTCGATGTTTTTCAACTCAGTCTCGAAAGTTGTGTGACGACAGTGGTCAGACCAGTAAGTATCCAACACCTTAAGCTCAGTCTCAGTTGGCACACGACCAATAGACTTGAAGTAATCTTGAATGAATAGAAGGTCATCCACTTCCATTGCCAATCCTTGCTCTGCCTTATACTTAGCAAAATCTTCTGCCGTATAAGTTTCAAAGAAATCCAAACTTGGAATGGTCTTGTCAGACTCAGAGAAATCCTGTTTAGCAATGCCAACAGTGATGTCTTTGAAACGAGAATCCACTGGGTTCAAGAGGTAGTTTTTGACAGCTTCCAACTCATTCGCATCAATATCCTTGTTAACCAAGTAAAGTTGCGCTGTGTTCACCGTTACATCATTTGAACTACCAAGCAAAAGCAAAGCTTCCTGTGAAGATGCCGCACGTTGGTCAAATTGACCAGGCAAACTTTCGATAGCAAAGAAAGCATACTTCTCAAGATCAGCCTTAACCGCAGCTTCATCCAAAACAGTATCGGTCACTTGCTCAGAGAAGATGTGTTTTTCCGCACGCGCAAACAAGTCCTCTGCCAAATTAAAGACATCGTAAACTTGAACAATACGAAGATCATTCAAAGTTTTCAACTGAAGATTATGCTTTAATTCTTTTACTAAAGAGTGAGATTTCACACGAAAATCAGCTTTTTTCTCAACGAAAATACGTTTATCCATTTTATTTCCTTTATCTATTTCTACTTAAAGATTGTAGTGAAGACCAAGTATTCTATTTGTAAAAGGCTACTTCAATCCTTGTAATTTTTCCAATACAACTTCATAAACATCTGTCAAGCTACCAAGATCACGACGGAAGACATCCTTGTCCATATGGTGCCCCTCAGCATCCCAAAGGCGGCAGTTATCTGGTGAAAATTCATCTGCCAAGATAATTTTGCCATCCTTATCAAAACCGAATTCCAATTTGAAGTCAATCAAACGAAGACCAATTTGTGCAAACCAATCTTTCAGCAATTCATTGATATGACGCGTTTCTTCCTTGATATAAGCAATTTGTTCATCATTGGCAATATCCAAGAACTTCACATGCTCATCATTGATGAATGGATCATCCAAATCATCGTTCTTATAGTAAAATTCAACGATAGGAGTTTTCAAGTCCAAACCTTCTTCCACGCCAAAACGTTTAGAAAAAGAACCCGCAGTCACGTTACGAAGAACAACCTCCAAAGGAATGATTTTCACTTTCTTGTTGAGTTGTTCTGTGTCAGAAATACGTTCGATAAAGTGAGTAGCTACACCCGCAGCATTCAATTTTTCAAAAATAAGAGACGAAATCTGATTATTTAGCACACCCTTTCCCTTAATAGTCTCCTTACGAGCACCATTAAGCATAGTTGCTTGGTCCTTATAGACCGACTTAATCACATTTTCGTCTTCTGTACTATAAATATCTTTAGCTTTACCAGTATAAATTAGTTGGTTTGACATGGTATTGTTCGCCTTTCAAGTTTATTCTTCCTAATTATACCACACCAGAATCCAAAAACCAATATATAGCAAACTTTATTACTTTAGTAAAAAAACAACGTTCGTCTTTTGATTCTTTTTTAGAGTTTCCTAATAAAAAATGTATAGAAAAAAGGAGTGTGACAGAACTAAATCCATATAACATTTAGTTTCTTGCCTCACTCCCACAAAATAACAATCGTATAATACACAACTATTATCTATCTCTAGCTTTCTTATTCTTTATTCAATTTCTCAGACAAATAGTCCAACAAATCAGCTACCTTAACCATATGGTCAATAGTATCATCGGAAATCTCAAGAGCAAACTCATCCTCCAAATTAATAATGAATTCCATAAGCTCTATTGAATCTACACCCAAGTCATCTAATTTGGTGTCTTCGGTTAAAACAATGTCCTCTTTACCCATCTGCTCTTGAATAACGAGCTGCATTTTCTGAAGAATTTCTACTCTACTCATCAGTTAGCCTCCTCTTTCGGACTAAAGGCTTCAACTAGCTGCTCAACAACCTTCGTATCAAGCATCGTACGAACCTGTTTAATGGTGTAGTAAACTGCCTTAGCATCACTAGATCCATGACATTTTACTACGGGAGCTTTAAGACCAAAGAGAACCGCACCTCCGGCGCTAGAGTAATCCATAGTCTCTTTCATACCTTTTAGACTATCCTTCAATAGGAAGGCACCTAACTTAGCTTTAAGACCACCATTCATGATAGCTGACTTAAGAGTCTTCATGGCACCAAGTCCCGTTCCTTCAATTGCCTTAAGAACTGCATTTCCTGTGAAACCATCAGCGACTACTACATCAGCAGCTCCTGACATAATTTCACGTGCCTCAACATTACCAACAAAGTTAATACTTGGCTCCTTAGATAGGAGTTCAAAAGCCTCCTTACGAAGACTATCCCCCTTTGTTTCCTCAGTCCCATTATTAAGGAGACCTACACGAGGGTTGGCAATGCCACGCACATTTTTAGCATAGAAAGAGCCTAAAATAGCATATTGATGCAAATGACTAGCTGTATTTTCCGCATTTGCACCTAAATCAAGCATATCAAAGGGTTGACCAGTAAAACTTGGCATTGTTGACATAAGACCTGGACGCTCAACTCCCTTAATACGTCCGACCACGAAGAGACCTGCGGCAAGAAGGGCACCTGTATTTCCCGCAGAAATCACGGCACCTGCTTTTTTCTCCTTAACAGCTTGTGCACCTAAGACCATTGAAGCTTTTTTCTTCTTGCGAATAGCTTTAGCTGGCTCATCATCCGAATTTATCTTTTCATCAGTATGCACAATGCTCACACGTTCATTCGCTGTCAAATAAGTCTTGATTTTAGCTTCATCACCATAAAGCTGGATTTCAATATCTTTGAAATCTGCTATAGCTTGGTTGACTCCCTCTACAATTGCTTGTGGCGCATTATCGCCACCCATAGCATCTACTGCAATTACATGCATAGCATTCTCCCTCTCGTCCTCTGCCATAAAAAACAAACTCAGATTTCTTTCAATAAAATATTAGGTAACTAAAATAGACTAGTTCACTGTTTCTAGCAGAGTCTTTCAGCTTATTATCTTATTATTATAGCACGAACTGACCTGCATTTTAACCCCTGAGACTGAAAACCATTACTTTCCTGTTTCACGTGAAACAAAAAGAAGATAATGTCTAGTCAGCACTATCTTCTTTATTCATAATATGGCCCCAAGAATTTAGATTATCAATAAATTTCTTACTTTTAAGATGTATTCCAACATAATTATCATAGAGGTCATCGATAAAATATCGTAGCTTTCGTTTCATGTCATCCTTAACAGATATGCTTCTCAATTCTTCAAAGGAAATCCCCTGAAAACGATCTAAAAGATAAGGCACATTAGGGTCCAAGTGACTACGCCTTTCATCCTCTGCATAGTGATTTGGACAAAGTAGCCCCGAGAACTTAAACGAGAAATCAAAAGGAAGACCTACACGATGACAAAAGACACACTCGTGAAAATTCAAGCGTACGCCGAAACGGTCTAAAACCTGAATCTCAAAGATATTAGTCAATATTTCATAATCCAAGCCTTCTTCCATTAATTCAAGCGTCTTCTCCAAGAATACAAATAATTGCGCATCTGGCACACCATCAGCAATAGTAGCATCTGTCAATGCAGCCAAATAAGTCGCATAAGACAGCTTGAAAATATCGCTTGTAATTTCCTTGAAGGATTGTGCCTGGCTATAATCTTCTATGAAAGATAGACCTTCATCATTTACAGTCATCATGAATTCAGCGATGGTCAAAGGTTGAATGACAGCACTTAATTTACCTGTCCCACCACCTCTAACAAAAAACATCCGTTTACCAGCTTGCTCGGTAAAAATTTTAACTAGTTTATCATTCTCACGATAATTACGATTGAAGAGGACAAGCCCTCTACTCTCAAGCTTCTGCATGTTCTTCCATAAACTCTTTCAAACGAGTCATAGCTGTTTCAATAGTATCCATGCTAGCCGCATACGACAAGCGAACAAAGCCTTCGCCATACTTCCCAAAAGCGACCCCTGGGATAATCGCAATAGCTTTTTCACGAGCAAAGTCTTGGCAGAACTTAAAGGAGTCTTGAGTATACCCTTCTGGAATCTTAGCAAAGATGTAGAAAGCACCATCAGGTTTAATAATTCTGAAACCAAGTTCAGTCATTTTTTCAAGAATATAATCGCGACGCTTCAAGTACTCAACTTTCATTGGTTGGGCATCATCCTTACCAGCAGATAAGGCTTCAATAGCTGCAAATTGCGCCATTGTTGCTGCAGCTGTTACCAAATATTGGTGACTCTTAATCAACTGAGCCGTCAAGACTGCAGGTGCGAAAATCAAACCAATACGCCACCCTGTCATCGCATGAGATTTAGACAAACCATTAATCAAAATCGTTTGTTCCGGTAAATACTCAGCAATAGATACATGGTGATCCACATAAGTTAGTTCAGAGTAAACTTCATCACTAACAACAAAAATATCGTATTTTTTCAGAACTTCAGCCAGATCTTTAATCTGTTGACGTGAGTAGGTCACACCGGTTGGGTTGGTTGGGTAGTTAAGCAAAACGGCTTTAAGCTTATCTCCCTGCTCCAAAATTGCCTTTTCTAACATCTCCGGAGTCAAAACAAAATCATTAGCTGTTGTATCAATTTCGACAATTTCAGCACCAACTAGATTTGCAATCGGCTCATATCCAGGATAGGCTGGTGCAGGTAAAAGAATCGTATCTCCTGGCTCCAAAATAGCAGTCAATGTTGCAGAAAGGGCTTCTGTAGCTCCAATAGTCACCAAAATTTCATTATCTGGGTTATAAGTAAGATTGTATTTTTCCTTAACAAACTCCGCAGCTGCCTGACGTAAGGCAGGAAGCCCTGCCATACCTGTATAGTGCGACTGGTTAGCATCGATAGCAGCTTTAGCAGCCTCTTTTACATGATCTGGAGTTGTAAAATCAGGTTCACCAAGTGTCAACTTTTTGATCCCTGGTACATCTGAAATTGATTGGTCAAACTGACGAATCATTGAAACTTCAATCTTATCTAAATTTTTATTAAAACGTTGTGTTAAATCCATCACAGTCACCTCTTTGCAATTATGCCTAACATTATATCAAAAACTCAAACGCATTTAAACACCAAAAAAGCTAGCCTAGGCTAGCTTCAGTCTATTTATGGCCCATTTCAAACAAAGGTGACAATGGACGTTTTTCATGAATACGAATAATTGCCTCTGAAATCAAATCAGCAATTGAAATTTGTTCAATTTTATCAATCAAACGTTCTTCTGGAAGATAAATCGTGTCCAATACGACAAGCTTCTCAATAGCAGATTTTTGAATATTATCAAGTGCTGGACCTGACAATACAGGGTGAGTACATGAAGCATAAACATGAGTTGCACCAGCTTCAGCAAGCGCATCCGCCGCATGACAGATTGTACCCGCAGTATCAATCATATCATCAATCAAGATACATGTTTTACCTTCAACGTTACCAATAATATTCATAACCTCAGAAGTGTTCATTTTATCAACACTACGACGCTTATCAATGATTGCAATTGGTGTTTTCAAACATTGAGCAAGTTTTCGTGCACGAGTCACACCACCATGGTCTGGAGAAACAACAACAACATCATCTCCAGTAAGACCAGCACGATCAAAGTAATCTGCGATAAGTGGTGCACCCATCAAATGGTCTACAGGAATATCAAAGAATCCTTGAATTTGAGAAGCATGGAGGTCAACTGTCAAAAGTCGATCAACACCAGCAACCTCAAGCATATTAGCAACCAACTTAGATGTGATTGGTTCACGTGAACGTGCCTTACGGTCTTGACGTGCATAACCATAATAAGGCATAACAACACTGATTGTTTCTGCACTGGCACGTTTTAGTGCATCAACCATAATCAAGATTTCCATCAAGTTATCATTTACAGGGGAGCTTGTAGATTGAAGAATAAAAACGTGATGACCACGGATAGATTCTTCAATATTAACTTGAATCTCACCATCTGAAAATTCACGAACACTTGATTTTCCGAGTTCAATACCCATTTTATCAGCAACTTTTGCTGCTAATTCCTGGTTAGACGATAAAGCAAACAACTTCAAATTCGTATAAGACATGATTTCCTCCAAAATATCTACTAAACCATTCTACCTTTTTTTAGATTGATTTTCAATGCAAAATAAATGGTGTCACAGTAACTTAACAAGACTAAAAAGATTTAACCTTAGCTACGACATTTTCCCAGCTAAAATCAGTTCCACAAAGTAAAGAGATTTTCCCGTAAAATAAAAAGGATTCGAGAAAATTCGAATCGCTTTTTTGTGTTCATTATGGGTAAATATAATATACAGAACCACCGTGAGCTGAAGATGTTGGATCAAATGTACCACGGTAGTTACCGATTGACATGTTACCAGCATAGTTTGATTCCATAACTTGAATTGAATTTGAACCTGATGCTGATGTTACGTAAGCTACGTGACCATAACCACCACCATCATTTGGCCAAACCGCAATTGCACCGGCTACAGGAGTCGTACCAACTGAGTGACCAGCTGCTTGTGCGCTAGCAATCCAGTTTTTAGCATTACCCCAGTAATTACCAACCCATGAAGCTAATGATTTAGCACCCCAAGTACATTGACCAACTGGATATGTATTAGGAGTTGATGCTGCTGATACTTTAGGTGTTTCAGCAGCAGGAGCTGGTGCTTCTGAAGCTGCAGGTGCTTGACTTGCTGGTGCTTCAGATGTTGCTGCAGGTGCTTCGCTAGCAGGAGCTTCTGAAGCTGCTGGAGCAGCTGATTCTGGTTGTGCTTCAGATGTTACTGGAGCAGCAGGCTCTTGTTGTGCCTCTGACGCAGCTGATTCTGGCTGTGCTTCAGATGTTGCTGGAGCAGCAGGCTCTTGTGTTGCTTCTGAAGTTGCAACAGTTGGCTCAGTTTCTGAAGTTTCTGATGAAACCGGTTCTTGTGCTACTTCTGAGGCTGTCGCTGTTTCTGAAACAGTAGCTTCAGAAGGTTGAGCTACAGCTTCTGAAGTTGCTGCCGCCTCTGATTGAGCTACAAATGCTGCCGCTTCTGATTGAGCTACTGCTTGTGCTGCTGCCTCTGATTCTGCAATTGCTTGAGACTGAGCAACTGATGCTGCAGTTGAAGCTGCCACAGCTTCTGCAGTTGATTTAGCAGAAACAAGTGATGTTTTTTCATCTTGTGCTGTAGCCAATTCTGCAGCCAAAGTAACTTGTGCTGCTTCTAGTTCAGCTTGTTGAGTTGTCAAACCAGCTTCTGTTGTTTCAAGCTCAGCTTTATTAGTTGCAATTTCATTAATAGCAGCTTGGTTTTGTTCTTGCTTTGCAGCAAGCTCTTTTTGATCAGACTCTTGTTTTGTCAACATGTCATTATTAGCTGTAACAACTTTTGAAATAGCTGTGATACGAGTAATAGCTTCAGAGATTGACTTAGAGTTCAAGATAGAGTTGATATAGCTAGTCGCAGTATTATTTTGTTGAGCACTACGAGCTTGTTTCGCCAAAGAATCTTGACGAGCTACAATTTTACTTGATAATTCTTGAATTTCAGATTCCAAATCTGCTGACACTTTTTCAAGTTCAGCATTTTTAGTTTCCAATTCTGATTTTTGTGTTCTAAGTGTAGATACTTGAGATTGGATTGTAGCAACTTGCGCTTGTGCAGTCTCTTGTTGAGAAGCAAGGTTACTAATTGCATTATCTGCAGCAGCAATTTGCGAATCATAATCCTCTGCATGTACTGATGCAGCTGCTGATAAGGTTACACCACTTACCAACACTGCTGAAAGAATACGTTTTTTCATAATATAAAATACTACTCCTTTTCGATAAGACCTTCTTATTGTAACAAAAAATGACGCAAACTTTGTTACGCCAATATTACAGTTCTATTTAAATCTATCAACTGACAGATATAAAAATAATTTTTCAATAATAGGTTTAATAAAGATAAAGATCAAAAGATTAAATACTATACTAGGACTTAGTTGATAAATAATAAAATCAGTCACAGACTCATTGGTGAAACCATAAAATACGGCAAAGCCAAAATTTATGGTATCAAAAAGAAATAAGAATAAAAACATTAACAAAAAATCAACATAGGTATTCCTCTTAACAATTCGACCTAGCTGAGTTAACAGATAGCATAATAGTGGCAGAGTTAGAATTACTATACCAACTGTTTTGAAATAATAGGTATCATAAAGAAATCCAAAACAAACTAGGTAAAGAAATGCATACTTATTTGGAAAATCAAGAGTTAAGATGAAGATATAAATAATAAAAAGGTGAGATGATAGAAAAAATTCAGGAGATAAATAATGATTAAGTATCATCGAAATATGACCATCCCATAGAAAAGGAACAATACTCAGTAAGAAAGGAATAATAGAATACTTGGATAATTTCATATTATTTACCATCTCCAACTAAAGTAACATAAGAAATTTTATCAAAATCAGCATAAGGTTTTACCAAAATCGTACGATTTCCTTCATAATCAATAACAGAGTCTACAGTACCAATTGGAACATCCTTTACTGATACATCATCAAGACCACTTGTGACTACTTCAGTGCCGACCTTAACGTTAGAAGATGAATTGAGTTGTGTCATCTCTAATAGCTTCTTTTTATTATCATAACGTGATATAATCCCGAAAATCTGATTATCATCCTCTGATTTAACACTAGATGCAAGGTAACTATCACTAGAACTACTAGAAAGTAAAGAAATAGTTGTTGTATCATCATAAACTTTAGTTACGAAGCCAATAACTCCACCATTAGAAGTTGCTAGCATAGATTTACTAACATTCTTAGACTTACCCACATTAATAGTTAACTCTTTTAACCAAGTCACAGAAGGTCTCATAGAAACTTCAGCAGTGAGAACATTATCACGACTTAGCTTGTCCGAAAGATTAAGCGATGCTCTTAAAGAATCATTCTCTTCTTGCAAGTTAGAAATAATAGCCGATTGATTTTCTAAATTTGATAAAGATTTTTTTAAATCACGATTCTCAGAATAAGTTGATAAAAGATCAGAAAGAACATTGTGAGATTTTGATAGTGCAGTAAATGGAACTGAAACCACAGAGTCTACTTTTGTAACCAAACCAGATACATTAAAAGAGATATCCTTCGTTAATTTTTTATTAGTAAAGACAAAAGAAAAAAGCATTACAAAAAATAGAATAATAATAAACCCATAAAGAAGAAATCGATAAAAACTATTTTTCATTTTGTCACCTCAAAAAAAAGAAAACGAATTATCTAAAAGATAATTCGTCATAATACTACGGAGAATGGGGGATTCGAACCCCCGCGCCAGTTACCCGACCTAACGATTTAGCAAACCGTCCTCTTCAGCCTCTTGAGTAATTCTCCAATATGGGCACGAGTGGAATCGAACCACCGACCTCACGCTTATCAGGCGTGCGCTCTAACCATCTGAGCTACGCGCCCAAGCAAATGCTTGGCTATAATATCCAAATAAAGCGGGTGACGAGAATCGAACTCGCGACAACAGCTTGGAAGGCTGTAGTTTTACCACTAAACTACACCCGCTTAACAAAATGGCGCGAGACGGAATCGAACCGCCGACACATGGAGCTTCAATCCATTGCTCTACCAACTGAGCTACCGAGCCATATTGCGGGAGCAGGATTTGAACCTACGACCTTCGGGTTATGAGCCCGACGAGCTACCTAGCTGCTCCATCCCGCGTTAATTATAAGGAGGATGTGGGATTCGAACCCACGCACGCTTTTACACGCCTGACGGTTTTCAAGACCGTTCCCTTCAGCCGGACTTGGGTAATCCTCCAAATATTACAATTAATATATGGACCTTGTAGGACTCGAACCTACGACCGCTCGGTTATGAGCCGAGTGCTCTAACCAGTTGAGCTAAAGGTCCAAGAAATCCATATATATAGCGGCGAAGGGGATCGAACCCCCGACCTCCCGGGTATGAACCGGACGCTCTAGCCAGCTGAGCTACACCGCCATAAATCGGGAAGACAGGATTCGAACCTGCGACCCCTTGGTCCCAAACCAAGTGCTCTACCAAGCTGAGCTACTTCCCGATAAAATGCACCCTAGAGGAGTCGAACCTCTAACCGCCTGATTCGTAGTCAGGTACTCTATCCAGTTGAGCTAAGGGTGCTCATTATTATATTATGCCGAGGACCGGGATCGAACCGGTACGAAAGTTTCCTTTCGCAGGATTTTAAGTCCTGTGCGTCTGCCAGTTCCGCCACCCCGGCTCCTCAAGCGAACGACGGGATTCGAACCCGCGACCCCCACCTTGGCAAGGTGGTGTTCTACCACTGAACTACGTTCGCATTTTATGCCGGCTACATGACTTGAACACGCGACCCTCTGATTACAAATCAGATGCTCTACCAACTGAGCTAAGCCGGCTAACTTTTCTAATGCGGGTGAAGGGACTTGAACCCCCACGCCGTTAAGCGCCAGATCCTAAATCTGGTGCGTCTGCCAATTCCGCCACACCCGCATATATGACCCGTACTGGGCTCGAACCAGTGACCCATTGATTAAAAGTCAATTGCTCTACCAACTGAGCTAACGAGTCTCAAATATTTCTACTTGAACGGTCCCGACGGGAATCGAACCCGCGATCTTCGCCGTGACAGGGCGACGTGATAACCGCTACACCACGGGACCTATGGGAGTTAACGGGATCGAACCGCTGACCCTCTGCTTGTAAGGCAGATGCTCTCCCAGCTGAGCTAAACTCCCTTTGCGCTAAGCGACTACCGTATCTAACAGGGGGCAACCCCCAACTACATCAGGCGTACTAGGGCTTAACTTCTGTGTTCGGCATGGGAACAGGTGTATCTCCTAGGCTATCGTCACTTAACTCTGAGTATTCTCAACTCAAAATTGAATATCTATACTGTATCAAGAAACCAAATCGTTGTCAATATGTCTCAGTTACTTTCTTTGGATAAGTCCTCGAGCTATTAGTATTAGTCCGCTACATGTGTCACCACACTTCCACTTCTAACCTATCAACCTGATCATCTCTCAGGGCTCTTACTGATATAAAATCATGGGAAATCTCATCTTGAGGTGGGTTTCACACTTAGATGCTTTCAGCGTTTATCCCTTCCCTACATAGCTACCCAGCGATGCTCTTGGCAGAACAACTGGTACACCAGCGGTAAGTCCACTCTGGTCCTCTCGTACTAGGAGCAGATCCTCTCAAATTTCCTACGCCCGCGACGGATAGGGACCGAACTGTCTCACGACGTTCTGAACCCAGCTCGCG
>OAVY01000114.1_pt1 | contig 31221 bp, 34 predicted proteins | sample 1476481 | NCBI WGS metagenome assembly OAVY01 (sample SAMEA2580116, study PRJEB22360) | human gut metagenome | biome: human gut; feature: human-associated habitat; material: faeces | place: Denmark | collected 2008/2010 | reverse complement strand
CTGAACTCCCGCTGAGTAACACCGTGCCACCGGAGAAAACCGATGGCACGCAACGCAAAATATTACAAACATGATAATTCGACCGTTCTTGCCCACACGCACGAGCGGTATTCTCACGCATTTAAGTCAGACTGGTACCAGCATCCCCCATGCACCGAAGAACAGGCCGAATGGCTCATTCAGTGTTACCGCAGGCGCGGATGCGAGGTTAAAAAAGCCCTTAGCCTCGACTACCGTCACTGGATAATCTCCGTCAGGCTTCCTTACTCCGAACGCCCACCGCGTCTGTCCCGCACATTCCAGCAACGCATCTGGAGGTAACGTGCGGGTATTACTTCGACCTGTTCTGGTACCGGAACTCGGGCTGGTGATCGTTAAGCCGGGCAGTGAATCCATGCCGGTATTCCACAATACCCGGGTACTGGTGGAGCCGGAACCGAAAAGCATGCGTAATCTGCCGTCCGGGGTCGTTCCTGCCGTTCGCCAGCCGCTGGCGGAGGATAAATCATTACTGCCATTTTTCAGCGACGAACGAGTGATTCGTGCTGCTGGTGGCGCTGGCGCATTGTCTGACTGGTTACTGCGCCATGTTAAATCCTGCCAGTGGCCACACGGCGATTATCACCACAGTGAAACCGTCATTCACCGTTATGGTACCGGCGCAATGGTGTTGTGCTGGCACTGCGACAACCAGCTGCGCGACCAGACCTCCGAATCACTCGGGCAACTTGCTCACCAAAACCTGTCTGCATGGATGATTGACGTCATACGCCATGCAATGAATGGCTCGCAGGAACGGGAATTATCGCTGGCTGAATTATCCTGGTGGGCGGTCCGCAATCAGGTGGCGGACGCGCTACCGGAAGCGGTATTACGTCGTTCGCTGGGGTTGCGTGCGGAAAAAATCCGCTCAATGTACCGTGAAAGCGACATCGTACCGGGAGAGCAGACCGCCACCAGCATACTGAAGCAGCGCACAAAAAATCTTGCGCCGCTGCCTCACGCCCACCAGCAAAACCCGCCACAGGAAGAGACGGTGGTCAGCATTGCCGTTGATCCTGAGTCTCCGGAATCTTTCATGAAACGACCTAAACGTCGCCGCTGGGTTAACGAGAAATACACACGCTGGGTGAAGACACAGCCGTGTGCGTGTTGTGGTAAGCCAGCCGACGATCCCCATCACCTGATTGGTCATGGTCAGGGCGGAATGGGGACAAAATCTCACGATATTTTCACGCTACCGCTGTGTCGGGAGCATCACAACGAGCTTCATGCGGATCCTCTGGCGTTCGAAGAAAAGCATGGTTCTCAGGTTGATTTAATTTTTCGTTTTCTTGATCACGCCTTTGCAACTGGCGTGCTTGGGTAAAAGAGGTGACTGATGCTCATAGATTTGGTTTTACCTTACCCGCCGACGGTGAACACTTACTGGCGACGCCGTGGCAGCACATATTTTATCTCGGAGGAGGGAAAGCGTTATCGCCGGGCTGTGGCGCTTATTGTTCGCCAGCAGCGGCTGAAATTAAGCCTGTCCGGAAGGCTGGCGATAAAGGTGATTGCAGAGCCACCGGATAAGCGTCGTCGCGACCTGGACAATATCCTGAAAGCACCGCTGGATGCGCTGACGCATGCGGGAGTGTTAATGGACGATGAGCAGTTTGATGAAATCAATATCGTTCGTGGTCAGCCAGTATCTGGTGGACGTCTGGGGGTGAAGATTTACCCCATAATGCATGAAGAGCAGGTCAAAAAATGAAACTGGAAGATTTACCGAAATACTACTCCCCAAAATCCCCTGGCCTGACCGATGCATCGGCCTCAACGTCAAAAGATGCGCTGAGTATCACTGATGTGATGGCCGCGCAGGGCATGACACAGAATCGGGCTGAGATGGGTTTTTCTGCGTTCCTGGGGAAAATGGGCATCAGTATGAATGACAGGGTGCGGGCAACAGAATTACTGGCAGATTATGCACTCAGTCGGTGCGATCGTGTGGCGGCGTTGAGAAAACTTCCGGCAGAAATAAAACCGGTAGTGATGCGCATTATGGCTTCGTACGCTTTTGAGGATTATGCCCGCAGCGCAGCGAGTAAAAAGCAGTGCCCTTGTTGCTATGGGGAAAAATTTATTGAAAGCATAGTTTTTACAAACAAGGTCCAGTATCCGGATGGTAAGCCGCCGGTATGGGCAAAGTGTACGAAAGGTGTGTATCCGTCTTACTGGGAAGAATGGAAAAAAGTCAGGGAGGTGGTAAAAGTTGCCTGTCCGGAGTGTGGCGGAAAGGGTGAGGTTTCCACCGCCTGTAAGGATTGCCGTGGGCGTGGTGTCGCCATTCACCGTGAAGAGTCGGTAAAACGTGGTATGCCTGTTATCAGAGACTGCCAGCGTTGTGGTGGTCGTGGCTATGAAAGACTACCATCAACGGAGGCATTTAATGCTATATGCGAGGTGACAAACCAGATAACACGCGCGTCATGGGAAAAAACAGTTAAGAAATTCTATGATGCGCTGGTGACCCGGTTTGATATTGAAGAAGCATGGGCTGAGCGGCAGTTAAAAAAGGTAACTAGGTAACAAGGTTGATTTTTCCGGAATCTGTGGTAAATTCGTCATAACGATGGGCCTTTTATGCCTGACGTTAGAAGAGTTTCTACAACCCGCCGCCGAGCGGGTTTTTTATTGCGGAATTAATTACGGACCGTTATTATTCTGCTCCCGGCCCTTTAGCTCAGTGGTGAGAGCGAGCGACTCATAATCGCCAGGTCGCTGGTTCAAATCCAGCAAGGGCCACCATCACAAACCGCCATTAGCTTATCAGGAAGAGCAGACGACGCGATAACAGGGTTGTTGGTGCGGGGGCGGGTCCCCGATGGCGGTCCATTATCGGTATTCAGCGTTGTTAGCTCAGCCGGACAGAGCAATTGCCTTCTAAGCAATCGGTCACTGGTTCGAATCCAGTACAGCGCGCTATATTCATTCTTCCAGATTCCTTCCGGCAGAGCCTTATACTGAAATATACCTGGCTCAGGATATTGTTGAAAATATTATATGTTTGTCAAAAATAAAAGTTCTGTTAAGTATTGATTGAGTGTTTGTTATACGGTCTAATGGTTTTTTCAGCATTAAATATTTATCATTCATATGGTGTGGGTAGAGTGAATATTGATGAGGCGTCGGGGTGTTTCATCCTTAGGCAGCGTATTGATATAGTCAATGCAGCACGAGCAAAGGCCTTCAGCCGTTTGACAGTTTTGTTCTGTACTCCTGATCGTCTTTCGGGAAGAGACGTTATTATTCTGAATAGTGATGCTATTCAGAGGGTTTGCGATGAGTTCATGGTTGCTAATTCAGAATTATTTGCTCTTGTTCAGGAGTACAACAGAATAGCCAGGACCTGTGGTATGGATGAACTTCGGATTACTCATCTGGGGTAGATACATATCTGGATTATCACTTGTTACGGTAAAAAGTGATTGCTTACTGTTTTTGTGAGTGGCATTGCAGCAGCCGGATAATGTCAGTGCTGGCTGACGGTGTGCTGGTGGCGGGTGTGGTGGTTGTTGCTTTCCCGTTGCTGAAAAAGAAAACGCCAGACTGTTAGCCGGGTATCAGTTAGCGGGAGAAATTTTTAAATACTTCACAATTCAGGCGGTTGACTGTTGTCTGGTTTGCGGGGAGTTTGTTAAAAGAAACTGGCATGGTGAATCCCCCTGTGCGGAGGGGCAATCAGCGAGTAGGTATATGGGATAATCGCGGATTCAGGTGCTGGTACTGAATTCACCGGGAGGCACCCGGCACCATGCAATGGCACATAGCGCCACTCTCCAGCCCCTCTCCGGAGGGGCTGTTTATATTGATTTTGTCAGATGTGAGTAAACTCCTTATGGACTTTGTTGTTTTAGCCCATAAGGACATATTTGCAGAGTGCAACGGTTATTAAAGCATTCATTCAATACGTTATCTGTATTTGTAGGGCATTCCTGGCTGTTTTTGATTAAATTCCAGAATGTTTTATTGAATGGTACTACGTTGTAAATGGTTACAGGTAGCACTTTGTTATTGAGCATGATGCCTGTGTGAGTCAGTGTAAATATACTTTCAGGAGGTAAGAAAGCATCCGATTGATACCAGATTATTAATTTTATTTTACTCCATATGACTGAAAAAGATATTCCGCATGATGGCTGGATAACTGTATCAATCACAATCCACTTCATTTAGTTTCCTTGTTTATGCCTTGCTGGTGATGTTCTGAAAAGTATAAATGATATTTTTGATTGTAAACCATAGAGCAGAATTATTTTTCTGATGTTGTTTATTGTTTATTTAAATGCAGGGTGGTTTATATCTCGTCTTGTAGTTTATCCATGCATATCTGCTTGATGATGAGGTTTTTATTTAAGGTATGGTTTTGTGTTTTTTCTGTATTACATGTCAGGTATTTTAAAGAATTATTTTTCAGATGGTGGAAAGAACCATGGCATTTAAACACTATGATGTTGTCAGGGCGGCATCGCCGTCAGACCTTGCGAAACGACTGACACAAAAACTGAAGGAGGGGTGGCAGCCATTTGGCAGTCCGGTGGCCATCACGCCTTATACCCTGATGCAGGCCATTGCGGCGGAAGGTGATGTCACCACACCTGTGGTGGTGAAGCCGTCGGATGGAGAAGGCGCAGTTATCAGCACCACCAGCAACCCGGAGTATTACTTTGTTGTTGCCCTGGCCGGGCAGTCAAACGGTATGGCGTATGGTGAAGGGCTTCCGCTGCCGGAGACATATGACCGTCCGGACCCGCGTATTAAACAGCTGGCGCGTCGCAGCACTGTCACGCCGGGTGGTGCGTCCTGTAACTACAATGACATTATTCCTGCGGACCACTGCCTGCATGATGTTCAGGATTTGAGTAAGTTTTCACACCCGAAAGCCAGCGCAGCTCAGTATGGATGCGTGGGGCAGGGATTACATATCGCGAAGAAATTGTTGCCGTTTATTCCGGCGAATGCCGGTATTCTTCTGGTTCCGTGCTGCCGTGGTGGTTCTGCATTTTTGGCGGGCGATGAAGGTACCTTCAGCGAATCCACCGGCGCAAGCGAGACCTCGGCACGCTGGGGTGTTGATAAGCCACTGTACAAGGACCTGCTTACCCGTACTCAGGCCGCACTGAAGGCCAACCCTAAAAATATTCTGCTTGCAGTGGTCTGGATGCAGGGCGAGTTTGATTTGAAACAGGGTGCATACGCCACTCAGCCGGGGCTGTTTGATTCCATGGTGGAAAAATATCGTTCTGACCTGTCGGAATTCGGAGGTCAGTGTCTCGGGGGCTCTCCGTCATCGGTTCCCTGGATTTGTGGCGACACGACCTACTACTGGAAGCAGACTTATTCTTCGCAATACGATGCGGTGTATGGTGCATACAAGACGAAATCCGCAAAAAAAATCTTCTTTGTGCCGTTTATGACGGATGAAAACGGGCGAAATGTGGGTACCAACGAGCCGTCAGAAGATCCGGATGTTGCGGATATTGGGTATTACGGAGCCGGTGGTCGAACGGACGCCAAAACCTGGACGACGGCCGACCGTAAAACGCATTTTGGATCATGGGCACGTCGTGGGATTATTTCCGACCGTCTGGCAACGGCGATTCTTGTGCATGCCGGGAGAAACGCTGAATTCATTACCGGAAAACAGCCTGATACGGTGAAGCCCACCGGACCTTCCGGTGAAGGTACGGAGAGAGAGCCGGAAGCCCCGGTCAGTAACCGAACCCTGATGAGTCTGCTGGCGTCCGGCGAAGACCTGGCATCACAGGGCTGGCGCTATTATCACAAACCGGCGAGCGGAGACAATGTTAACAAAAACATTGCTGAAGCGGTGGTCAGTGATGCGGGGGCTACGGGAGGTAAGGCCCTGCAACTGAATAAACCGGAAAACCACATCTGGTTTCTGGAGCATGATGCAGCCGGACAGGGAGTGGAGTTACTGAAGAAGGGGGGACGTGTGAGCGTACGGTTTAAGTTGCCGGGTTCACTGGTGCCGAATCAGTTTGCCCTGGGCATTTACTGGCAGTTGTCGTCCCTGCCGGAGGGAGTGACGCTGGCAGAGGAAGGCAACGACATGCTGATGTCCTTCTTTCTGCAGACGGATGCGACGAACCTGAACGCGATGCACCACAAGAAGCCGAATGCGAAGCTGGAAACGTTCGGGGTCTTTGATAACGGATGGCACACACTGGCTTTTGAGTTTGCCGGAAACAACAGCATTCAGGTGACGCCGGTACTGGATGAGAAACGGGGGACGCCGTTCACACTGGTGAAATCTCCGGCATCAGGGGCGGCGGACAAACTGCAACTGACAGGCATATCAAAGGCGGCGACATATACGCTGCTGATTGACAGTGTGAAGGTGGAAGTGAACAACGCGGACATCGCGGCATGATAAAAAAAGCCGCCAGCGGCAGGAATGGAAGCTGGCGGAGGTAATCCCAATGGAGAATGTAAAGAAAAGATGCTTTCGACATCAATCATTTCTAAATGAAAACAGTTCTCATTGTCAACCATAACGGTAAGAAATTATGACATTTATTCATCAGGTAATGCTGTACTTCTGTATGGCAGTCTGTGTTATGTATCTTCTTTCGGGTGGGTACAGGGCAGTGCGCGATTTCTGGCGCAGGCAGATTGATAAAAGGGCCGCTGAGAGAATCAGCGCCAGTCAGTCAGCCGGAAGCAAACCCGAAGATCCGCTCATTCCGTAGTCACTTTCTTGACAACACCTTTCAACGAGAAAATCCCATGTCAGAAATCACATCCCTGGTCACTGCTGAGGCAGTGAAGGAAGTCCTGCGCTCTGAAGAAGTCCTGAGCGCACTGAAACAGAAACTCCGCCAGAACCTTGAGTCGCGTCTTGATGCAGAAGTGGATGCCATTCTGGATGAGCTGCTGGGCGTACCAGCGGTTCCGGAGCCGGAAGGTATCGCGGGTGACGGGAGTGCTTCAGATGGCGGTGAACCCACACCTGACAGCGACATGATGATGTAAGCCTGCGCAAGGGACCATCGGTGTGTGCCGGTGGTCTTTATATTGTTGTGAGCTTCCGGATAACGGGAGACGGGGTATGTACCAGATGGAAAAAATCACAACAGGTGTGTCATACACCACGTCAGCGGTGGGAACGGGCTACTGGTTCCTGCAGTTGCTGGACAGGGTTTCCCCGTCTCAGTGGGCGGCAATAGGCGTGCTGGGGAGTCTGCTGTTTGGGCTGCTGACGTACCTGACTAACCTGTATTTCAAAATCAAAGAGGACCGGCGTAAGGCGGCGCGGGGAGAGTAAAGTGATGAATAAAAAATATGAACTGGTTGTTAAGGGGATAAATAATTACGGGGATAAGGTTACTGTTACTGTGAAGCCGGAAGGTGACGGGCAAGCGTCGCTGTTGTTGCCAGATGTGGCGATTAGTCTTGACCGTACTGAAGGTGCCACGCTGGAGTTTTACGAAGCTGAGGCGAAAAAGCAGGCGAAGCAGTTTTTCATGGATGTTGCTGCCGGGTTATGTGAATGGAACGAACCGTTGCCGGAAAAGCGCCCCGTAATTTTAGAGGCGCAGGATGTGTTGATAACCTACAAAGGAAAGCTACCGGGAAGAATTACTTGTTCTCTGAAGATGCCGCCGTCAACACTGCGGTCAGAAAAAGATGATGTTGAATCACGTATTGAAAAACTGGAGAGCTACGTCGTTGAGCTGAATAAGAAATGGTCGATATTGGTGCCTTCTGGCGATGAAAAGCAGTTTGCTGCGTTTGACGATTATTGTCGGAAAGTGATGAGCAGAAATCTCGCAGAGTGTTTCAGTATTCATAATGATAATTTCAGTGAGCTGGAATGGGAGTGTAACCGGCCATCCTTTGTTGTATCCGGTGATGCTGGGAAAATAACCATCTCAGAAAATGGGAAAGTAACACCTCCATCGCACCAGCACAGTGAGGAGCTCATTGAATTTGCCATTGATTACCTGAAGAACAATAAAAAGCAGGGGCTGATGAAGCGCGTTGGCCGTTGCATGGGATATCTTCAGGTAGCCGCTGAGATTGAAGCGCTGGCCAGTGGTGCTGATAAGGATGCAATTGTGCGGGAGGCTCTTCTTCGTGATTTTAATACTCCACCCTTTAAAAAAGTGCCGGCTTACTGGCTTCATCCGGGGCTGACTTATCTTAAAGTGCGTATTTAGTGGGCCAGGGACAGCGGCTGAATATTTAATATATCCATGAACACCAAAATCAAATACGGCCTGTCGGCTGCCGTTCTGGCGCTGATTGCCGCTGGTGCGCCTGCGCCTGACATTCTCGACCAGTTTCTGGATGAAAAGGAAGGCAACCACACCACAGCATACCGTGATGGTGCAGGTATCTGGACCATCTGCCGTGGTGCCATCATGGTGGATGGCAAACCTGTCGTTCCGGGCATGAAGTTGTCGAAGGAAAAATGCGACCAGGTTAACGCCATTGAGCGTGATAAAGCGCTGGCGTGGGTGGAGAAAAACATCAGAGTGCCGCTGACCGAACCCCAGAAAGCGGGGATCGCGTCATTCTGTCCGTACAACATTGGTCCCGGTAAGTGTTTCCCGTCGACGTTTTACAGACGAATTAATGCTGGTGATCGAAAAGGTGCCTGCGAAGCGATTCGCTGGTGGATTAAGGACGGTGGCAGAGACTGCCGTATTCGTTCAAACAACTGTTACGGTCAGGTATCCCGTCGTGACCAGGAGAGCGCGCTGGCGTGCTGGGGTATCGACAGATAAGCAGAATATTTTGCTGAAAAATGAGGAATGGCCACGCGGGCGGATAACACGAAATCCTGCGAACTGGCGAAACGTAAGTGAATAAAAGTAAAAACCCCGTTTGTTGGCACCAAGCGAGGTTTTGTGTTTCTGACCTTGAGTAAGGCAAGGGAGAACATGGCGAAGTGTAAACGAATTCTGTTGAGGTTGACTATGAAAAATGGCCTTGAACTGAAAGCGCCTGTAACTGATGACATCAGCAGAGCACTGGCTTTTGCCATTAAGTGGGTGGCGGTCGGTGTTGCTGTGTCCCCGATGCTGTATGGGCTGGCAAAACTGGTCATTGCGTTGAAATCGTGAAGGGAGGATTAAGCATGTCAGACAAACTCATAACGCTGGCGAAGATCCTCTGTGTAATTGTCGGCATTTCATTTTCACTAATGCTGGTTGCTCTTTTTCTTTCCATGGCCTGGATGATGTTGTCTTCGTCGGGGTTGCTGGGGTGAACATAAACCGAATGCTTTCCGCGTTTATCGTTATTCTGCTGGTGGCCTGTGGTGCGCTGTGGATGGCAACAGACCATTACCGTGATAACGCGATTACCTACAAAGCGCAGCGCGATAACAAAGCCAGTGAACTGAAGCTGGCGAACGCAACCATTACTGATATGCAGGTGCGCCAGCGCGATGTTGCTGCGCTCGATGCAAAATACTCGAGGGAATTAGCCGATGCGAGAGCTGAAAATGAAACTCTTCGCGCTGACGTTGCCGCTGGTCGTAAGCGCCTGCGGATCAACGCCACCTGTCCAGGCTCCGTGCGTGAAGCCCCCACCACCTCCGGCGTGGATAATGCAACCGGCCCCCAACTGGCAGACACCGTTACACGGGATTATTTCACCCTCAGAGAGCGGCTGATGACGATGCACAAGCAACTGGAAGGGGCACAGGACTATATCCGCACTCAGTGCCTGAAATAAGTTTTGTTGATGCGCCGTATCGTCGCTATATTCCCTCATTAACAGAGACCGCAGCCCGACAGGGAGACTCCTCTGCGCGAGTGTGCGGGGATAATTAAAAACGATGCACACCGGGTTTTTACCGCGTTAATGATTCGCGGGTTTATCCCGGTGCGATGGTGGAAGAAACAGGAAGCTGTATTACAGAAAGTGCTACTACTGTATCCCGATGCGATGTATGTAATGTGAGTCAGATAATGGCACAGGATGTGGTGATGTGGCAGTCTGGAACACAGGATATATTGTCAGAATAAGACCCGTAGGAATAAAAATGAAAAGACGCCTTTTACTACTTTTTCTGTTATCTGTCCTGGCAGTGGGATGCTCACAGCAAAAAGCTGATGAGCCCCGGCAATTAGTGACGGTGTATCCACGATATCCGGAATATGCTGCAGCAAATTATATCAAGGGGCTGGTTGAGGTTAAGTTCGATATTGGTGCTGATGGGACTGTGACACGGATCGTTTTTCTCCGCTCAGAGCCTCATAATTTGTTTCGTGATGAAGTGGTGAAGGCCATGGCGAAATGGCGATTTGAAAAGAATCGCCCCTGTCAGGGAGTGAAGAGACAATTTATCTTTACGCCGTCACGTCCCTGATGCTTCCAGGTAGAGAGGGGCTGGACGCAGGAGAAAAATGAAAGAGCCAGCGGTTATATTTTTGTCATGGCTGACGAGGAATGATGGAAGAAGGCGTTGTATGCCACACAACGCCTCACTGTTCATTTCTTCTTTTTCTCTGGTGGAACCCGATGAATAAGAGTTGCACTGGTTTCCGATGAGATGGCGATATACTCGGGCAAAGTATGCTGGCAGTTTTCCAACTGGTCAAAAATACCTGCTCTCGTCTGTTGCAATGCCTGCAGCATGCGGCGGCAATGCGCCTTGCTTTTACTAACCATCTTTCCTTCCTCTATCAGTCGCTGCGTGAACTCATCATGTAATACCAGGTAAATGCGGATGTTATCGGTTTTGGCTACGCAGCATAGTACAAAACGGACAGGTGCATCCCGGGACGGGGGAGGCGTCACATGTCCCTGGGATGGTTGTTCCGGGTAATGCACTGTGTGGGGCATAAAAATGTCCGATAATTTTACTTTCTACCGCAGTTAGTTGATTCGTTGGTCCTGGTAGCACATTGGGCGAGGATTTAAATGCCAGGCAACTGAAGGATGATGTTGCAAGGGAGATAGCGAGAATATTTCTGATTTTCATTTGATGATGCCTCTGTGTGAAATGACGGTAAACGACGCACTTGTGCCGGCACATAATAGCAAGCACCATAATAGATCAGATTCGATTCTTGCTGTAAGTGATAATCATTCTCGTTTTCGGGTCCTTTCCGTCGATCCAACAGGTTACGGGGCGGCGACCTCGCGGGTTTTCGCTATTTATGAAAATTTTCCGGGAACCATGTCCGGTTTCTCTTCAAGTTAACTATATGAAAAATAAAAAAAGAGGTCTTCTGTGAACCGGACATGCACAAAAAATAGACATGTAAGCCGGACATGACCGGTTTTGTTGTGATTGTGAAGTGAGAGTTTTTGCGAGGTGAGGAGTGGCTACGCAGACTGAAGTTGCCAGGCATTTAAGTCTGACCGATCGCCAGCTTCGCAGATTGCAGAAATTGCCGGGTGCCCCGATATCGAATAAGCGAGGGCAACTGGATCTGGATGCCTGGCGCGATTTTTACATATCGTATCTGAGAAGAAGTAAAAACGATGTGCCTGATGGTGATAGCGAAGACGACTATGAGGAGAAATTGCTTATTGCCAGATGGGAACTGACAGCAGAACAGGCTGTTACACAGCAGTTAAAAAATGAGGTGTCAAAAGGAAAACTTATTGATACCGGGTTCTGTATTTTTGCTCTCAGCAAGCTGGCAATGGCGTTATCCAGTACGCTTGATTCCATCCCTTTATCCATGCAGCGACAGTTTCCTGATTTAACACCGCGCCATCTTGACCATCTGAAAACCCTTATTGCGAAGGGGGCAAATCAGTGTGCGCGGGCGGGGGATAAATTACCGGATTTACTCGATGAATATATCAGAGCAACAACTGAATAATATGATGAGTGCTGTCACAACAGCATTACAGCCCCTGATAAGGGCATTGCCGGTGACGCCAGTTGAATGGGCTGATCAAAATTATTATCTGCCTAAAGAATCTTCATATGGTGAGGGAGAATGGAAAACGCTGCCGTTCCAGATCGCCATCATGAACAGCATGGGGAATGATCAGATCCGGACTGTTAATCTGATTAAATCTGCCCGTGTTGGCTATACAAAGATGTTGCTGGGGGTGGTCGGGTATTTTATTGAGCATAAATCCCGAAACAGTCTGCTTTTTCAGCCCACGGATTCTGCCGCTGAAGATTTTATGAAGTCTCACGTGGAGGCGACGATTCGGGATGTGCCATGTCTGAAAGACCTTTCTCCATGGCTGGGGCGTAAACATCGTGACAATACTCTCACGCTGAAACGCTTTTCATCGGGTGTGGGCTTCTGGTGCCTGGGCGGCGCTGCCGCCAAAAACTACCGTGAAAAATCCGTGGACGTGGTCTGCTATGACGAACTTTCCTCGTTCGAACCGGATGTCGAAAAAGAGGGTTCGCCAACCCTGCTTGGGGATAAACGTATTGAGGGCTCTGTATGGCCCAAATCCATTCGCGGCTCGACGCCTAAAATCAAAGGCACCTGCCAGATCGAAAAAGCGGCCAACGAGTCGGCGCATTTCATGCGTTTTTATGTGCCCTGCCCACACTGTGGGGAGGAGCAGTATCTGAAATTTGGCGATGAATCCACGCCTTTTGGCCTTAAATGGGAGAAGGACAGCCCCGAAAGCGTTTTCTACCTCTGTGAACATCATGGCTGCGTGATCCATCAGTCTGAGCTTGACCAGAGCAACGGGCGGTGGATCTGTGAAAACACGGGGATGTGGACCCGTGACGGTCTGACGTTTTTCAGCGCCGCGGATAATGAAATTCCGCCGCCGCGCTCCATCACGTTCCATATCTGGACAGCGTACAGTCCGTTCACCACCTGGGTACAGATTGTCTATGACTGGCTGGATGCACTGAAAGATCCCAACGGCCTGAAAACCTTTGTGAACACCACGCTGGGCGAGACCTGGGAAGAGGCCGTGGGCGAAAAACTCGATCACCAGGTACTGATGGATAAGGTCGTGCATTACACGGCGGCGGTGCCTGCCCGGGTGGTTTATCTGACGGCGGGCATTGACTCGCAGCGAAACCGTTTTGAGATGTATGTCTGGGGATGGGCACCGGGAGAGGAAGCTTTTCTGGTGGATAAAATCATCATTATGGGGCGTCCTGATGAGGAAGAGACGCTGTTACGTGTGGATGCGGCGATCAACAAAAAATACTGCCATGCAGATGGCACCGAAATGACCATTTCCCGTGTCTGCTGGGACACCGGGGGGATCGATGGCGAAATTGTCTATCAGAGGTCAAAAAAACACGGTGTTTTCCGGGTGCTGCCGGTAAAAGGTGCATCTGTTTATGGCAAGCCGGTGATCACCATGCCAAAAACCCGCAATCAGCGGGGCGTTTATCTGTGTGAAGTGGGGACGGACACCGCAAAAGAAATTCTCTATGCCCGTATGAAAGCCGAGCCCACGCCTGCGGATGAAGCCACGTCGTATGCCATCCGTTTTCCTGATGATCCGGAGATTTTTTCGCAGACAGAGGCGCAGCAACTGGTCGCGGAAGAGCTTGTGGAGAAGTGGGAAAAAGGAAAGATGCGTCTGCTGTGGGATAACAAAAAGCGGCGTAACGAAGCGCTGGACTGCCTGGTGTATGCCTACGCGGCATTACGTGTGTCCGTGCAACGCTGGCAGCTTGATCTGGCTGTACTGGCAAAATCCCGGGAAGAAGAGACGACCCGGCCAACCCTTAAAGAACTGGCAGCGAAGCTGTCCGGAGGAGTGAATGGTTACAGTCGCTGAACTGCAGGCGCTGCGTCAGGCGCGCCTTGATTTATTAACCGGTAAACGGGTGGTGTCTGTCCAGAAAGATGGTCGCAGAATTGAATATACGGCGGCTTCTCTGGATGAGCTTAACCGGGCGATCAATGATGCGGAGTCGGTACTGGGGACAACCCGACGTCGCCGTCGTCCGCTGGGAGTGAGGTTATGAAACGAACGCCTGTCCTGATTGATGTGAACGGCGTTCCGCTTCGTGAGAGTCTCAGCTACAACGGGGGCGGCGCAGGATTTGGCGGGCAAATGGCGGAGTGGTTGCCACCGGCGCAGAGTGCCGATGCAGCCCTGCTGCCTGCGTTGCGTCTGGGGAATGCCCGGGCAGATGATCTGGTGCGCAATAACGGGATAGCGGCTAATGCGGTGGCCCTGCATAAGGATCATATTGTCGGGCATATGTTTCTGATCAGCTACCGTCCGAACTGGCGCTGGCTGGGGATGCGGGAGACTGCGGCAAAAAGTTTTGTCGATGAGGTGGAGGCGGCCTGGTCGGAATACGCCGAAGGGATGTTTGGCGAGATCGACATGGAAGGGAAACGCACGTTCACGGAATTTATCCGTGAAGGTGTGGGCGTTCATGCGTTTAACGGCGAAATCTTTGTGCAGCCGGTCTGGGATACGGAGAGCACGCAACTGTTTCGTACGCGTTTTAAAGCCGTGAGTCCGAAACGGGTGGACACGCCAGGACACGGTATGGGGAACCGTTTTCTGCGGGCCGGTGTGGAGGTCGATCGATATGGTCGTGCCGTTGCGTACCATATCTGTGAGGATGATTTTCCTCGCTCCGGGAGTGGACGATGGGAACGGATCCCGCGTGAACTTCCCACCGGGCGTCCGGCCATGCTGCATATTTTCGAGCCGGTGGAGGACGGGCAGACCCGTGGGGCCAATCAGTTTTACAGCGTAATGGAACGGCTGAAGATGCTCGATTCCCTGCAGGCAACACAGCTTCAGTCGGCCATAGTGAAGGCGATGTATGCAGCGACGATTGAAAGTGAACTTGATACCGAAAAGGCCTTTGAATATATCGCCGGTGCGCCGCAGGGGCAGAAGGATAATCCGCTTATTAATATTCTGGAGAAGTTCTCCACCTGGTATGACACGAATAGCGTGACGCTGGGCGGTGTCAAAATTCCGCACCTTTTCCCCGGTGATGATCTGAAACTTCAGACCGCGCAGGATTCAGACAATGGATTTTCGGCGCTTGAACAGGCGCTGCTGCGGTATATCGCCGCCGGTCTTGGCGTTTCCTACGAACAGTTGTCCCGTGATTACTCGAAGGTCAGTTATTCAAGTGCCCGCGCATCCGCCAATGAGTCGTGGCGCTATTTTATGGGGCGGCGAAAATTTATTGCGTCCCGGCTGGCCACGCAGATGTTTTCCTGCTGGCTGGAAGAGGCACTTCTTCGGGGGATTATTCGTCCGCCACGGGCGCGTTTTGATTTTTATCAGGCGCGATCAGCCTGGTCACGGGCTGAGTGGATTGGAGCCGGAAGAATGGCCATTGACGGGCTCAAGGAGGTTCAGGAATCAGTGATGCGCATTGAGGCCGGACTGAGCACGTATGAGAAAGAGCTGGCGCTGATGGGCGAGGATTATCAGGACATTTTCCGCCAGCAGGTCAGGGAATCTGCAGAGCGGGAAAAAGCCGGACTCTCACGTCCGGTGTGGATAGCGCAGGCGTATCAGCAGCAGATAGCGGAGAGTCGCAGGCCGGAAGAGGAGACAACACCACGTGAGACGTAATCTTTCACACATTATTGCCGCAGCATTCAATGAACCGCTGCTTCTGGAGCCCGCCTATGCGCGGGTTTTCTTTTGCGCGCTCGGGCGCGAGATGGGGGCAGCAAGTCTTTCGGTACCGCAACAGCAGGTACAGCTTGATGCTCCCGGGATGCTGGCTGAAACGGACGAGTACATGGCCGGAGGTAAACGACCGGCCCGTGTTTACCGGGTGGTGAACGGTATTGCGGTACTGCCGGTGACCGGCACGCTGGTGCACCGGCTGGGGGGGATGCGGCCATTTTCCGGAATGACTGGCTATGACGGCATTGTCGCCTGTCTTCAGCAGGCAATGGCAGATAGCCAGGTGCGGGGCATACTGCTGGACATTGACAGTCCGGGCGGGCAGGCCGCCGGCGCGTTTGACTGCGCTGACATGATTTACCGCCTCCGGCAGCAGAAGCCGGTCTGGGCACTGTGTAATGACACGGCCTGTTCTGCAGCCATGCTGCTGGCGTCGGCCTGCTCCCGACGGCTGGTTACCCAGACATCCCGTATCGGCTCCATTGGCGTGATGATGAGCCATGTCAGCTATGCCGGTCATCTGGCGCAGGCCGGTGTGGATATCACGCTGATTTACTCAGGAGCGCACAAGGTGGATGGCAATCAGTTTGAAGCGTTGCCGGCAGAGGTTCGCCAGGACATGCAGCAGCGGATTGATGCGGCGCGCCGGATGTTTGCCGAAAAAGTGGCGATGTATACCGGTCTGTCTGTTGATGCGGTCACGGGAACAGAGGCTGCCGTTTTTGAAGGTCAGTCCGGCATTGAGGCCGGGCTGGCGGATGAATTAATCAATGCGTCGGATGCCATCAGTGTGATGGCCACGGCGCTGAACAGTAATGTCAGAGGAGGCACTATGCCGCAATTAACTGCAACGGAAGCCGCCGTGCAGGAGAACCAGCGAGTGATGGGGATCCTGACATGCCAGGAAGCGAAAGGACGTGAACAGCTTGCCACGATGCTGGCAGGGCAACAGGGCATGAGCGTTGAACAGGCCCGGGCGATTCTGGCCGCGGCGGCACCGCAGCAGCCGGTGGCATCCGCACAGAGTGAAGCCGATCGCATTATGGCGTGTGAAGAAGCGAACGGTCGTGAACAACTGGCGGCAACGCTGGCGGCGATGCCGGAGATGACGGTGGAAAAAGCCCGCCCGATCCTGGCTGCTTCACCGCAGGCGAATGCCGGACCATCACTCCGTGATCAGATCATGGCACTGGATGAGGCAAAAGGGGCTGAGGCGCAGGCTGAACAGCTGGCTGCCTGCCCGGGAATGACTGTGGAGAGCGCCCGGGCTGTGCTGGCTGCGGGATCAGGTAAGGCAGAACCGGTCTCTGCATCCACAACCGCCCTGTTTGAACATTTCATGGCGAACCATTCACCGGCTGCGGTCCAGGGGGGCGTGTCACAGGCGTCAGAAGACGGTGATGCGGACGTGAAAATGCTCATGGCCATGCCATGAAGTCAGTGCTGAACATCAATACGAGGTTTTAACAATATGGTGACGAAAACCATCACTGAACAGCGTGCGGAAGTACGTATTTTTGCCGGTAATGATCCGGCTCACACCGCCACAGGCAGCAGCGGGATTTCCTCGGCAACACCGGCACTGACACCCCTGATGCTGGATGGGGCCACCGGGAAACTGGTGGTCTGGGACGGACAGAAAGCCGGTAGTGCGGTTGGCATACTGGTACTGCCGCTTGAAGGCACAGAGGAGGTGCTGACCTATTACAAGTCGGGGACCTTTGCGACGGAGGCAATCCGCTGGCCTGAAAGTGTGGATGAACACAAAAAGGCCAACGCCTTTACCGGCAGTGCCCTGAGTCACGCGGCGCTGCCGTAACACGTTATCAGGCCACCGCGTTGGCCTGACTGATTTCTTAATGAAAGGAACTGATTTATGGGATTGTTTACGACCCGCCAGTTACTCGGTTATACCGAACAAAAAGTTAAATTCCGTGCGCTGTTTCTGGAGCTGTTTTTCCGCCGTACGGTGAATTTCCACACCGAAGAGGTGATGCTGGACAAAATTACCGGAAAAACGCCGGTGGCGGCCTATGTCTCCCCGATCGTTGAAGGAAAAGTGCTTCGCCATCGCGGTGGTGAAACCCGCGTGTTACGTCCGGGCTACGTCAAGCCCAAACACGAATTTAATTACCAGCAGGCGGTTGAGCGCCTTCCTGGTGAAGATCCGGCTCAGCTGAACGACCCGGCCTACCGTCGTCTGCGTATCATTACCGATAACCTCAAACAGGAAGAGCACGCCATTGTCCAGGTGGAAGAAATGCAGGCGGTGAATGCCGTGCTGTATGGCAAATACACCATGGAAGGGGATCAGTTTGATACTGTCGAGGTGGATTTCGGGCGCTCTGAAGGAAATAACATTGAGCAGGCTGACGGTAAAAAATGGTCTGAGCAGGACCGTGATACGTTTGATCCGACGCATGATATTGACCTCTACTGCGATCAGGCCAGCGGCCTTGTGAATATCGCCATTATGGACGGTACGGTCTGGCGTCTGCTGAATGGCTTTAAGCTGTTCCGCGAAAAACTGGATACCCGTCGCGGCTCAAATTCACAACTCGAAACGGCAGTGAAAGACCTGGGGGCGGTGGTGTCCTTCAAGGGGTATTACGGCGATCTGGCCATTGTGGTGGCGAAAACGTCTTATGTGGCAGAAGACGGTACCGAAAAACGTTATCTGCCGGAGGGCACACTGGTCCTGGGGAATACGGCAGCAGAGGGCATTCGTTGCTATGGTGCCATTCAGGATGCGCAGGCGTTGTCCGAAGGTGTGGTGGCCTCTTCCCGTTACCCGAAACACTGGCTGACCGTGGGCGATCCGGCCCGTGAATTCACCATGACGCAGTCCGCACCGCTGATGGTGCTGCCGGATCCGGATGAGTTTGTGGTGGTACAGGTGAAATAATCCGTGAGCGGGGGCGAAATGCCCCCGTGTCTTTTTTCACAGGAGGCTGAGATGGCAACAAAAGAAGAAAATCTGAATCGTCTTCGTCAACTGGCTGGCCTGCTGGGGCGCGAGGCGGATATGTCGGGGAGTGCTGCGGATATTGCTCAACGTGTGTCTGAGTGGGAAGAGGAGCTTGCTGTTTCCCCGGAGGGCATTATGCACTCTGATGAGAGCGGGGCTGATCAAAATCACACAGACGATGGTGAGCAGTTGAACAACACGGATGCTCCGGATGATGTTAAAGCCGTCCGGGTACGGAAGTGCCTGCAAGTAATGGGGTATTGCCCGGAGACAGGCCGTCCCGTTGAACTGACGTACCGGGGTATGCGTGTTCTGGTGCCATCATCACTGGCAACGGCCATGATACAGCACGGAACGGCTGAATATGCGTGATTTTCAGAATGCCTTTGATGCTGCCCTCGCCGGGGTGGACAGTACGATCGTTGAAGTGATGGGGATCCGTGCGCAGTTCACCTCCGGAGCACAACGTGGCGGCGAAGTTCAGGGGGTTTTTGACGATCCGGAGTCGCTGGGTTTTGCCGGTGGCGGGGTCCGTATTGAAGGAAGCAGCCCGTCATTATTTGTGCGGACGGATACGGTGCGTGCCGTGCGGCGTGGTGACACGCTGACCATTAACGGCGAGATGTTCTGGGTGGATCGTGTTTCTCCGGATGACGGGGGAAGCTGTTATCTCTGGCTCAACCGTGGGCAACCACCCGCTGTTAACCGGCGACGATAAACGCAGGGTGAAATTATGGCGATAAAAGGGCTTGATCAGGCGATTGATAATCTGAGCCGGGTTCGTAAAAACGCCATTCCGGCGGCTTCAGCAATGACGATTAACCGCGTGGCCACAACGGCGATTAATCAGTCTTCATCACAGGTTGCCCGGGAGACAAAGGTACGCCGGAAACTGGTTAAGGAACGGTCCAGACTGAAACGGGCCACGGTCAGAAATCCGAATGCAAAAATTATCGTTAACCGCGGTGATCTCCCTGTGATTAAGCTGGGGATCAGAATGCTGGGGCGTCGTCCGGACAGCATACTCAAAGCCGGTCAGCATCGTTATCAGCGGGCATTTATCCAGCGATTAAATAATGGGCGCTGGCATGTTATGCAACGTCTTCCTCAGGCCAGATATGAGGAGGGCAATGACGACAAGGGAAGGAAAAAGCGTAATCGCCTTCCCATTCAGGTGGTGAAAATCCCGATGGCGGCCCCACTGAAACAGGCATTTGATGAGAATGTTGACCGTATCCGGCGTGAACGCCTGCCTAAAGAACTGGCATACGCGCTGAAACAACAACTGAGGATTGCGATAAAACGATGAAACACACTGACATTCGTGCCGCAGTGCTGGATGCACTCGAGCAGCATGAACACGGGGCGACGCTGTTTGATGGTCGCCCCGTTGTTTTTGACGAAGAGGATTTTCCTGCGATCGCGGTTTATCTGACGGATGCAGAGTATACCGGTGAAGAGCTGGATGCAGATACCTGGCGGGCCACGCTGCATATTGAGGTGTTTTTACCGGCACAGGTACCGGATTCAGAGCTTGATCAGTGGATGGAAAGCCGGATTTACCCGGCGATGACCGCGATCCCGGCACTGGCAGGACTGATTACCACGATGGTTACGCAGGGCTATGAGTATCGTCGTGATGACGATATGGCGTTATGGAGTTCTGCAGATCTGACTTATTCCATTACATACGAGATGTGAGGACGATATGGCAACACCAAATCCCCTTGAGCCGGTAAAAGGTGCCGGTACCACTCTGTGGGTTTACAACGGCAAGGCTGATGCTTACGCAAACCCGTTGTCAGACGATGGCTGGCAGCGACTGGCTAAGGTGAAGGATCTGACGCCGGGCGAGATGACGGCTGAACCCTACGATGATAACTACCTGGATGATGAAGACGCGGACTGGACCGCGACCGGGCAGGGACAGAAATCTGCAGGTGATACCAGTTTTACGCTGGCCTGGAAACCGGGAGAGGAAGGCCAGAAAGGGCTTATAGGCTGGTTTGAAAGCGGCGATGTCCGGGCCTATAAAATCCGTTTTCCGAATGGCACGGTGGATGTGTTTCGTGGCTGGGTCAGCAGTATCGGTAAGGCCGTGACGGCGAAAGAAGTGATCACCCGCACGGTGAAAGTCACTAACGTGGGTAAACCTTCTGTAGCGGAAGAACGCAGCAAAATTACGCCGGTCACTGCGATTAAGGTAACGCCGACAGGTACGGTTGAAAAAGGGAAAACAACCACCCTGACCGTTACTGTGGAACCGGAAAATGCAACGGATAAGACATTCAGGGCGATTTCCGCCGATCCATCAAAAGCCACCATTAGCGTGAAAGATATGACGATTACTGTGACGGGGGTTAAGGATGGAAAAGTCAGCATCCCTGTGATTTCCGGTAATGGTCAGTTTGCTGCGGTGGCTGAAATTACCGTTAATAATGTGCCGGGTGGCTAAAGAGCTGAGAGATAAGCGATGTTCCTGAAAACAGAACAATTTGAATATAACGGTGTATCCGTCACGCTTTCTGAGCTGTCTGCGCTGCAGCGTATTGAGCATCTTGCCCTCCTGAAACGGCGGGCAGAAGAGGCTGAAGCCAGCGGCAACCTGCAGGTGAGTGTGGAAGATCTTGTCAGAACCGGCGCGTTTCTGGTGGCGATGTCCCTGTGGCATAACCATCCACAGAAAACGCAGTCACCGTCAATGAATGAGGCCGTGATGAAGATAGAGCAGGAAGTGCTCACCACCTGGCCTGCAGATGCCATTGCCCGGGCGGAAGACGTGGTGTTGTGCCTGTCCGGGATGATCGAAGCTGTTCGTCCGGATACTGATATTACTGAAGTGGCGAAAAATAACACGCTGACTGATGATGATTTTTCTGCGGGAAAGTCTTCGACGGCGAGCTGAACTTTGCCCTCAGACTGGCGCGTGAGATGGGGAGACCCGACTGGCGCGCCATGCTTGCCGGGATGACATCCACCGAATATGCCGACTGGCACCGTTTTTACCGCACGCATTATTTTCAGGATACCCAGCTGGATATGCATTTTTCCGGGCTGACGTACGCTGTACTCAGCCTGTTTTTTTGCGATCCGGATATGCATCCCTCTGATTTCAGTCTGCTTGTCCCCCGGCATGAGGAAGAGCAGGTGGAGAGGCCGGATGAGGACAAAATGCTGATGCAGAAAGCGGCAGGACTTGCCGGAGGCGTCCGGTTCGGTGGGGACGGAGGGCGCGATATTTTATCGTCTGCGGATGTGGCGGATGTCATGGTGGATGATGCCGCATTAATGATGGCTTCAGCGGGGATTCCGGGAGGTGTGAGATATGTCCCAGCCGGTTGGTGATCTTGTTATTGACCTTAGTCTGGATGCTGTCCGTTTCGATGAGCAGATGAGCCGGGTAAGGCGTCATTTTTCAGGTCTGGATACCGACGCCAGAAAAACCGCCAGTGCTGTTGAACAGGGCCTGAGCCGCCAGGCGCTGGCTGCACAAAAAGCCGGGATTTCCGTCGGGCAGTATAAAGCGGCCATGCGAACCCTGCCCGCACAGTTTACGGATATCGCCACGCAGCTTGCCGGTGGTCAGAATCCCTGGCTCATCCTGCTGCAACAGGGCGGTCAGGTGAAGGACTCCTTCGGCGGGATGATCCCCATGTTCAGGGGGCTTGCCGGTGCGATCACCCTGCCGATGGTCGGGGTCACCTCGCTGGCGGTGGCGACAGGTGCGCTGGTGTACGCCTGGTACCAGGGAGATTCCACGCTTTCAGCGTTTAATAAAACCCTGGTTCTTTCCGGTAATCAGTCCGGACTGACTGCCGATCGTATGCTGACTCTCTCAAGAGCCGGGCAGGCAGCAGGGCTGACGTTTAACCAGGCGAGAGAGTCACTGGCAGCCCTGGTGAATGCCGGTGTGCGTGGTGGTGAACAGTTTGATGCCATCAACCAGAGTGTCGCGCGTTTTGCGTCTGCATCCGGTGTGGAGGTGGATAAAGTCGCTGAAGCCTTCGGGAAGCTGACCACTGACCCGACGTCGGGACTGATGGCGATGGCGCGCCAGTTCCGTAACGTGACGGCAGAGCAGATTGCGTATGTTGCACAGCTGCAGCGTTCCGGAGACGAGGCCGGGGCATTGCAGGCGGCGAACGATATCGCCACGAAAGGCTTTGATGAGCAGACCCGTCGCCTGAAAGAAAACATGGGAACACTGGAGACCTGGGCGGATAAAACAGGGAAGGCATTCAAATCGATGTGGGATGCCATTCTGGATATCGGTCGTCCTGAATCCTCAGCGGATATGCTCGCCAGTGCGCAGAAGGCATTTGATGAGGCGGATAAAAAATGGCAGTGGTACCAGAGCCGGAGCCAGCGCCGGGGAAAGACCTCCTCTTTTCGTGCGAACCTTCAGGGGGCATGGGATGACCGGGAAAATGCCCGTCTGGGTCTGGCAGCGGCCACGCTGCAGTCGGATATGGAAAAAGCCGGTGAACTGGCGGCAAGGGACCGGGCTGAGCGTGAGGCGTCACAGCTGAAGTATACCGGAGAGGCGCAGAAGGCGTATGAGCGCCTGCAGACGCCGCTGGATAAATATACCGCCCGTCAGAAAGAGCTGAATAAGGCCCTGAAAGACGGAAAAATCCTGCAGGCGGATTACAACACGCTGATGGCGTCGGCAAAAAAGGATTATGAATCGACGCTGAAAAAGCCGTCAGGTGTGAAGGTGTCTGCCGGTGAGCGCCAGGAAGACCGGGCGCATGCAGCCATGCTGGCGCTTGAAACCGAGCTCAGGACGCTGGAAAAACACAGCGGTGTGAATGAGAAAATCAGCCAGCAGCGCCGGGATTTATGGGAAGCGGAAAATCAGTATGTGGTCCTGAAAGAGGCCGCCACGAAACGGCAGTTATCTGAGCAGGAAAAATCCCTGCTGGCCCATGAGAAAGAAACGCTGGAGTACAAACGCCAGCTGGCTGAGCTGGGCGACAAGATAGAACACCAGAAGCGGCTGAATGAGCTGGCACAGCAGGCGGCGCGGTTTGAGCAGCAGCAGAGCGCGAAGCAGGCGGCAATCAGCGCAAAAGCCCGCGGCCTCACTGACCGTCAGGCGCAGCGGGAGTCGGAAGAGCAGCGCCTTCGTGAGGTGTACGGTGATAATCCGGCTGCGCTGGCGAAGGCCACATCGGCACTGAAGAACACCTGGTCTGCGGAGGAGCAGCTTCGTGGAAGCTGGATGGCCGGGATGAAGTCCGGCTGGGGCGAGTGGGCGGAAAGTGCGACGGACAGTTTTTCGCAGGTTAAAAACGCGGCCACGCAGACCTTTGACGGTATTGCACAGAATATGGCGGCGATGCTGACCGGCAGTGAGCAGAACTGGCGTGGTTTCACCCGTTCCGTGCTCTCCATGCTGACAGAGATTTTTCTGAAGCAGGCAATGGTGGGGATTGTCGGAAGTATCGGCAGCGCCATTGGCGGGGCTGTTGGTGGTGGCGCATCCGCGTCAGGCGGTACAGCCATTCAGGCAGCTGCGGCGAAATTCCATTTTGCGACCGGAGGATTTACGGGAACCGGCGGCAAATATGAACCTGCGGGGATTGTTCATCGCGGGGAGTTTGTCTTCACGAAGGAGGCGACCAGCCGGATTGGTGTCGGCAATCTGTACCGCCTGATGCGGGGCTATGCGGAAGGTGGTTATGTCGGCGGTGCCGGAAGTCCGGCGCAGATGCGGCGGGCGGAAGGCATTAATTTTAATCAGAACAATCACGTGGTGATTCAGAACGACGGCCCCAACGGGCGGGCAGGGCCGCAGCTGATGAAAGCGGTGTATGAGATGGCCCGCAAGGGGGCACAGGATGAACTCCGGCTGCAGTTGCGTGATGGCGGTATGTTATCAGGGAGCGGTGGATGAAAACCTTTCGCTGGAAAGTGAAGCCGGATATGGAGGTGAACTCGCAGCCATCGGTGCGTGAAGTGCGTTTTGGTTACGGGTACTCACAGCGTATGGCGGCAGGGCTGAATGCTGACCTGAAAACATACAGGGTGACGCTTTCCGTGACCCGGGAGGAGGCCCGGCATCTGGAAGCGTTCCTGGCAGAGCACGGTGGCTGGAAGGCATTTTTGTGGAAGCCACCCTATGCATACCGGCAGATAAAGGTGACCTGTGCCGGGTGGTCTGCGCGGGTCGGGATGTTGCGCGTTGAGTTCAGCGCGGAGTTTAAGCAGGTGGTGAACTGATGCAGGATATTCGCGAAGAAAGTCTGAACGAGTCGGTTAAGTCAGAGCAGTCACCGCGGGTGGTACTCTGGGAAATCGACCTGACGGTGCAGGGCGGTGAGCGGTATTTTTTCTGCAATGAGCTGAATGAAAAAGGGGAGCCGGTGACCTGGCAGGGGCGTGAATATCAGGCGTACCCGATTGAGGGGAGTGGCTTTGAGATGAACGGGAAGGGCAGCAGTGCCAGACCATCGCTGACGGTGTCCAATCTGTTTGGTCTGGTCACCGGGATGGCGGAAGACCTGCAGAGTCTGGTGGGGGCCACGGTGGTCCGCCGCCGGGTGTATGCCCGTTTTCTGGATGCGGTGAATTTCGTTGCGGGCAATCCGGAGGCGGACCCGGAGCAGGAGCTGAGTGACCGCTGGGTGGTGGAGCAGATGTCGCAGCTGACAGCCATGACGGCCTCGTTTGTGCTGGCCACACCGACCGAGACGGACGGGGCGCTGTTTCCCGGTCGTATCATGCTGGCGAACACCTGTATGTGGACCTACCGCTCTGATGAGTGTGGTTACACGGGCGGGGCTGTGGCGGATGAGTTCGACAACCCCACCACGGATATCCGTAAGGACAGATGCAGCAAGTGCATGCGCGGGTGTGAACTGCGCAGGAATGTCGGCAATTTTGGCGGTTTCCTTTCCATTAATAAACTTTCGCAGTAAATCCCGGTTTATGACACAGACTGAATCAGCGATTCTGGCGCATGCCCGGCGGTGTGCGCCTGCGGAGTCGTGCGGCTTCGTGATAAGCACGCCGGAGGGGGAGCGGTATATCCCTTGTGTGAATATTTCCGCGGAGCCGGAGGCGTATTTTCGTATCGCACCGGAAGACTGGCTGCGGGCAGAGATGCAGGGGGAGATTGTGGCACTGGTCCACAGTCATCCCGGTGGGCTGCCCTGGCTGAGCGAGGCTGACCGGCGGCTGCAGATAAAAAGCGCACTGCCCTGGTGGCTGGTCTGCCGGGGTGACATTCACAAATTCCGCTGTGTGCCACATCTGACGGGACGGCGCTTTGAGCACGGGGTGACGGACTGTTACACGCTGTTCCGGGATGCTTATCATCTGGCGGGGACTGAGATGCCGGATTTTCATCGCGAGGATGACTGGTGGCGTCACGGTCAGAATCTCTATCTGGATAATCTGGAGGCCACAGGGCTGTATCAGGTGCCGTTGTCAGCGGCGCAGCCGGGCGATGTGCTGCTGTGCTGTTTTGGTTCATCGGTGCCGAATCATGCCGCCATTTACTGTGGTGACGGCGAGCTGCTGCACCATATTCCTGAACAACTGAGTAAACGGGAGAGGTATTCCGAAAAATGGCAACGACGAACGCATTCTGTCTGGCGTCACCGCCACTGGCACGCATCTGCCTTCACGGGGATTTGCAACGATTTGGCCGCCGCCTCAGCCTGTATGTGAACACGGCAGCGGAAGCCATCCGTGCCCTGTCGTTACAGGTGCCGGGCTTTCGCCGTCAGATGAACGAAGGCTGGTACCAGATACGTATTGCCGGTGATGACACGGCACCGGAGGCGGTGTACGCCCGTCTTCACGAACAGCTGGGTGAGGGAACGGTCATCCACATTGTGCCGCGACTGGCCGGAGCCGGAAAGGGCGGACTGCAGATTGTGCTGGGGGCGGCAGCCATCGTGGGCTCTTTCTTCACGGCCGGTGCCTCGATGGCGTTATGGGGTTCAGCCCTGGCAGCCGGTGGTTTTTCTGCCACCACGATGCTGTTTTCACTGGGGGCCAGCATGATACTGGGCGGTGTGGCCCAGATGCTGGCCCCGAAGGCAAAAACACCGGATTACCGCGTAACGGATAACGGCAGACAGAACACGTACTTTTCCTCGCTGGATAACATGATTGCCCAGGGGAACCCGATGCCGGTGCCTTACGGGGAAATGCTGGTTGGCTCCCGCCGTATATCCCAGGACATCAGCACCCGTGATGAAGGCGGGGGCGGAAAGGTCGTGGTTATCGGGCGGCAGGGGTAAAAAGAATAAAAAAATCCCGCAGTGATCGCGGACAGGAACTGCGGGAGAGTTACGAAGATTAAGTGTAAGGAATTATTCTTATATCACGACAAAAAAATTAACGCAGAGAAATTATACGCGCCACAGTCAGTTTGTGAAAATGTGAAGATATTCAGAATTTTTATGCCATTACCGGTTTTAACCAACAGGATTATCGGTGGGCATGAAAGAAAACCCCGGTATCTGCTGATACCGGGGTTTCTCTTTAGCATGGCAGAAATGTGTTTCATGCTTTTCGGGCGAAGGATATCCGACTTCTGTACGGAATGGCAAGTGGCGGTTAATTTATTCAGGGGAAGGCTGTATGGGAAAAGGTGGCGGTAAGGCACACACGCCTCGTGAGGCGAAGGATAATCTCAAATCCACGCAGATGATGAGTGTGATTGATGCGATTGGTGAGGGACCGATAGAAGGCCCGGTGAAGGGACTGCAGAGTATCCTGGTGAACAAAACCCCGCTGACGGACACGGACGGTAATCCCGTGATACACGGTGTGACCGCGGTCTGGCGTGCCGGGGAGCAGGAGCAGACACCACCGGAAGGCTTTGAGTCCTCCGGAGCTGAAACCGGACTGGGCGTGGAAGTGACGAAGGCAAAACCGGTGACGCGCACCATTACGTCCGCGAACATTGACCGCCTGCGGGTTACCTTCGGGGTGCAGTCACTGGTGGAGACCACCTCAAAGGGTGACCGTAACCCGGCATCCGTCCGCCTGCTGATTCAGTTACAGCGTAACGGTAACTGGGTGACAGAAAAGGACGTCACCATTAACGGCAAGACCACCTCACAGTTCCTGGCCTCGGTGATTCTGGATAATCTGCCTCCCCGGCCCTTTAACATCCGGATGGTCAGGGAGACGGCGGACAGCACCACGGACCAGCTGCAGAATAAGACGCTGTGGTCGTCATACACCGAAATCATCGATGTGAAACAGTGCTACCCGAACACGGCCATTGTGGGGCTGCAGGTGGATGCGGAGCAGTTCGGCGGCCAGCAGATGACGGTGAACTACCATATCCGCGGTCGCATCATCCAGGTGCCGTCAAACTATGACCCGGAAAAACGCACGTACAGTGGTATCTGGGACGGCAGCCTGAAACCGGCATACAGCAACAACCCGGCCTGGTGTCTGTGGGACATGCTGACTCACCCGCGCTACGGCATGGGAAAACGTCTGGGGGCGGCGGATGTGGACAAGTGGGCGCTGTATGCCATCGGGCAGTACTGCGACCAGACGGTCCCGGATGGTTTCGGGGGGACCGAGCCGCGGATGACCTTTAATGCGTACCTGGCACAACAGCGTAAGGCGTGGGACGTTCTCAGTGATTTCTGCTCGGCGATGCGCTGTATGCCGGTATGGAACGGCCAGACGCTGACGTTCGTTCAGGACCGTCCGTCGGATGTGGTGTGGCCGTACACCAACAGCGATGTGGTGGTGGATGATAACGGCGTGGGGTTCCGCTACAGCTTCAGTGCCCTGAAGGACCGGCACACGGCGGTGGAGGTGAATTACACCGACCCGCAGAACGGCTGGCAGACCTCCACGGAACTGGTGGAAGACCCGGAAGCCATACTGCGCTACGGACGCAACCTGCTGAAGATGGACGCGTTCGGCTGTACCAGCCGCGGTCAGGCCCACCGTGCCGGACTGTGGGTGATAAAGACCGAACTGCTGGAAACGCAGACGGTGGATTTCACGCTCGGGTCTCAGGGGCTGCGGCACACACCCGGTGACATCATTGAAATCTGTGATAACGACTATGCCGGGACCATGACCGGCGGACGTGTCCTGTCCATCGATGCCGCCAGCCGTACCCTGACGCTGGACCGGGAGGTGACACTGCCGGAGACCGGCACGGCCACTGTTAATCTGATTAACGGCAGCGGTAAGCCGGCGAGCGTGGCCATTACCGCACACCCCGCGCCGGACCGGATACAGGTCAGTACCCTGCCTGATGGTGTGGAGACATACGGGGTGTGGGGACTCTCCCTGCCGTCACTGCGTCGTCGCCTGTTTCGCTGTGTCTCCATCCGGGAAAACACGGACGGCACCTTTGCCATCACGGCGGTGCAGCACGTACCGGAAAAAGAAGCCATTGTGGATAACGGGGCCAGCTTTGAGCCGCAGTCAGGCAGCCTGAACAGCGTTATCCCACCGGCAGTGCAGCACCTGACGGTGGAGGTGAGTGCAGCTGACGGTCAGTATCTGGCACAGGCGAAATGGGACACGCCGCGGGTGGTGAAGGGGGTGCGCTTCAGTCTGCGTCTGACCAGCGGAAGCGGAGAAGACAGCCGTCTGGTGAGCACCGCCATCACCGCAGACACGGAGCACCGTTTCAGTGGTCTGCCGCTGGGGGAATACACCCTGACGGTGCGGGCCATTAACAGCTACGGCCAGCAGGGCGAACCTGCGACCACCACATTCCGGATTGCCGCACCGGCAGCACCGTCGCGGATTGAGCTGACGCCGGGCTATTTTCAGATAACGGCGGTCCCGCGTCTTGCGGTGTATGACCCGACGGTGCAGTTTGAATTCTGGTTCTCAGAAAAACGCATCACGAACACAGCACAGGTGGAAAAATCTGCCCGTTATCTGGGGACCGGCAGTCAGTGGACTGTCCAGGGGAGCCGGATTAAGCCGGGGACGGATTTCTGGTTTTACGTGCGAAGCGTCAACCTGGTGGGAAAATCTGCTTTTGTGGAAGCCAGCGGGCAGCCCAGCAATGATGGTGAAGGGTATCTGGAAATTTTCCGGGGGCTGATAGATGAGACGCTTCTGGGCCAGGCACTGAAAGAGCGCATTGATGCTTCAGCGCTGCGTACGGAGGTCACGCAACTGGAAGAAGATATCCGTCAGCGGATGGACACGGATATCGCAGAAGTGACCCGGAAAATCGGGAAGGCGGAAAACAGCCTCACGCAGCTGGTTGCGAAAAAGAATGAGGACCAGACACTGGCCATCGCGCAGGTGAGCCAGAAAGTGGACCGGGTGAGCAGTGAAATCTCACAGACTGTCAGCCAGGGGCAGTCAGAAAACGCCCGACAGATAGCACAGGTCCGCCAGTACGTGGATAAAAAAGGGAGTGAAATTACCTCGACCACGGATAAAAAGCTGGGTGACCAGGCCGTGACCATACAGCAAATCCAGCGGGTTCAGTCAGACACGCGCAATGAGCTGAATGCCATGTATATGCTGAAGGTGCAGAAAACAAAAAACGGTATTCCCTATGTGGCCGGGATTGGCGCGGGGATTGAGGATGTTGATGGTCAGACCCTGAGTAACATTCTGCTGCAGGCCGATCGCATTGCGATGATTACCCCGGAGAACGGCAACACCACGCCGCTGTTTGTGGCGCAGGGGAATCAGCTGTTCATGAACGACGTGTTCCTGAAGCGACTGTTTGCGGTGAGCATCACGTCATCCGGCAATCCTCCGACGTTTTCCCTGACGCCGGATGGCAGGCTGACAGCCCGCAATGCGGATATCAGTGGAGCCATCACGGCGAATACCGGCACGCTCAATAATGTCACCATTAACAAGAACTGTGTCATCAGAGGGAAACTGTCTGCAAACCAGATTGAAGGCGATCTCGTTAAAACAGTGGGTAAGGCTTTCCCTCGTGACTCCCGTGCACCGAAGCGTTGGCCATCAGGAACCATTACCGTCAGGGTTTATGACGATCAGCCGTTTAACCGGCAGATTGTTATTCCGGCGGTGGCTTTCAGCGGTGCCAGACATGAGCGGGAGAACAGCGATACTTATTCGTCATGCCGCCTGATAGTGAAGAAAAACGGTGCTGAAATTTATAACCGTACCGCGATGGATAATACGCTGGTTTACAGTGGTGTTATTGATATGCCTGCTGGTCGCGGCGACATGACGCTGGAGTTTTCTGTATCAGCATGGTGGGTAAATGGCTGGTATCCCACAGCAAGTATCAGCGATTTGCTGGTTGTTGTGATGAAGAAAGCCACTGCAGGCATCACGATTAGCTGAATTTTATAACCCATATACGGGCGCCAGAAATGGCGCCTTTTTTATTGCAGAAAAGCGAGAGGTAATTATGCGTAAATTATGTGCAGCCATTTTGTCCGCAGCCATCTGTCTGTCCGTATCCGGTGCGCCTGCATGGGCGTCTGAACATCAGTCCACACTGAGCGCGGGGTATCTTCATGCCCGTACGAACGCTCCCGGCAGCGATAATCTGAACGGGATTAACGTGAAATACCGTTATGAGTTTACGGACGCGCTGGGGCTGATTACGTCCTTCAGTTATGCCAATGCTGAGGATGAGCAAAAAACGCACTACAGCGATACCCGCTGGCATGAAGATTCCGTGCGTAACCGCTGGTTCAGCGTGA
>OAVY01000110.1_pt1 | contig 33661 bp, 30 predicted proteins | sample 1476481 | NCBI WGS metagenome assembly OAVY01 (sample SAMEA2580116, study PRJEB22360) | human gut metagenome | biome: human gut; feature: human-associated habitat; material: faeces | place: Denmark | collected 2008/2010 | reverse complement strand
TCTGACTGAGAGTTTACTCACTTAGCCGCGTGTCCACTATTGCTGGGTAAGATCAGTTTTCCAGTCCGGGCTGGATCAAACCTTTCAGGTAGAAAAGCGCCCTCACCCACTTAATGCGCTAACTGCGGACGAAATTAAACAGGCCGTTGAAATTGTTAAAGCTTCCGCGGACTTCAAACCCAATACCCGTTTTACTGAGATCTCCCTGCTACCGCCAGATAAAGAAGCTGTCTGGGCGTTTGCGCTGGAAAACAAACCGGTTGACCAGCCGCGCAAAGCCGACGTCATTATGCTCGACGGCAAACATATCATCGAAGCGGTGGTGGATCTGCAAAACAACAAACTGCTCTCCTGGCAACCCATTAAAGACGCCCACGGTATGGTGTTGCTGGATGATTTCGCCAGTGTGCAGAACATTATTAACAACAGTGAAGAATTTGCCGCTGCCGTGAAGAAACGCGGTATTACTGATGCGAAAAAAGTGATTACCACGCCGCTGACCGTAGGTTATTTCGATGGTAAAGATGGCCTGAAACAAGATGCCCGGTTGCTCAAAGTCATCAGCTATCTTGATGTCGGTGATGGCAACTACTGGGCACATCCCATCGAAAACCTGGTGGCGGTCGTTGATTTAGAACAGAAAAAAATCGTTAAGATTGAAGAAGGTCCGGTAGTTCCGGTGCCAATGACCGCACGCCCATTTGATGGCCGTGACCGCGTTGCTCCGGCAGTTAAGCCTATGCAAATCATTGAGCCTGAAGGTAAAAATTACACCATTACTGGCGATATGATTCACTGGCGGAACTGGGATTTTCACCTCAGCATGAACTCTCGCGTCGGGCCGATGATCTCCACCGTGACTTATAACGACAATGGCACCAAACGCAAAGTCATGTACGAAGGTTCTCTCGGCGGCATGATTGTGCCTTACGGTGATCCTGATATTGGCTGGTACTTTAAAGCGTATCTGGACTCTGGTGACTACGGTATGGGCACACTAACCTCACCAATTGCTCGTGGTAAAGATGCCCCGTCTAACGCAGTGCTCCTTAATGAAACCATCGCCGACTACACTGGCGTGCCGATGGAGATCCCTCGCGCTATCGCGGTATTTGAACGTTATGCCGGGCCGGAGTATAAGCATCAGGAAATGGGCCAGCCCAACGTCAGTACCGAACGCCGGGAGTTAGTGGTGCGCTGGATCAGTACAGTGGGTAACTATGACTACATTTTTGACTGGATCTTCCATGAAAACGGCACTATTGGCATCGATGCCGGTGCTACGGGCATCGAAGCGGTGAAAGGTGTTAAAGCGAAAACCATGCACGATGAGACGGCGAAAGATGACACGCGCTACGGCACGCTTATCGATCACAATATCGTGGGTACTACACACCAACATATTTATAATTTCCGCCTCGATCTGGATGTAGATGGCGAGAATAACAGCCTGGTGGCGATGGACCCAGTGGTAAAACCGAATACTGCCGGTGGCCCACGCACCAGTACCATGCAAGTTAATCAGTACAACATCGGCAATGAACAGGATGCCGCACAGAAATTTGATCCGGGCACGATTCGTCTGTTGAGTAACCCGAACAAAGAGAACCGCATGGGCAATCCAGTTTCCTATCAAATTATTCCTTATGCAGGTGGTACTCACCCGGTAGCAAAAGGTGCCCAGTTCGCGCCGGACGAGTGGATCTATCATCGTTTAAGCTTTATGGACAAGCAGCTTTGGGTAACGCGTTATCATCCTGGCGAGCGTTTCCCGGAAGGCAAATATCCGAACCGTTCTACTCATGACACCGGTCTTGGACAATACAGTAAGGATAACGAGTCGCTGGACAACACCGACGCCGTTGTCTGGATGACCACCGGCACCACACATGTGGCCCGCGCCGAAGAGTGGCCGATTATGCCGACCGAATGGGTACATACTCTGCTGAAACCATGGAACTTCTTTGACGAAACGCCAACGCTAGGGGCGCTGAAGAAAGATAATTGATTGTTTCAGACTAAAAAAACGGCACCAGGCGCCGTTTTTTACTTATGAGCGAACAAGATTAATACCGTACACACACCGACTTAGTTTCACACCAACCGTCCAGCCAGTCGGGGCCAAAATCACGGCCTGTTCCTGACTGCTTCATCCCACCAAACGGTAAGTTAGCGTCAATTAAGGTATGACTGTTTACCCACACCGTCCCTGCCTGTAAGCGATCGCTATATTCCAGAGCCTGGGAGAGATTTTGCGTCCAGACACTGGCAGTTAAGCCATATTCCGTGTCGTTTGCCAGTTGTAACGCCTCTTCTCCATCCGCTACTCGCACCAGGTTAACCACCGGACCAAACACCTCTTCACGAGTTAAGCGCAATTTAGCATCGGGATTTACCACCAGCGTTGGCGCAACATAATACCCCTCTCCGGCTGGTCCATTCGATCCGCGAATCAGCTCTGCTTGCTGTGCCTGCGCATCGTCGAGGAATGAACACACTTTGCCGCAGTGCGCACGAGAAACCAAAGGGTTAATCTGTGCAACAGGTGACATCCCCGGTCCCACTTGCAACGATTTTACCGCCTGCTCAAATCCACTAACCAGCGTGTCAAACAACGGCGCTTCAATATAAATTCGCGAACTGGCGGCGCATACTTGCCCTTGATTCAGGAAGCTTCCGGTCATCAAGCCTTCAATAACCCATTGCGGATCAGCATCTTTTAATACAATTGCCGGGTTTTTACCGCCCAGTTCCAGCGTTACACGCGTTAAGCGATCAGCAGCAGTTCTGGCAATACCTTTTCCCGTCGCGGTTGAACCGGTAAAACTGATTTTCGCAACATGAGGATGTGACGTCAGGGCCGCGCCGCATACAGCACCTGACCCGGTGACGACATTAAAAACGCCATCAGGGATACCAGCCTCGCTGGCCAGTTCCGCCACGCGCAACATCGTCAGTGGCGTGGTTTCCGAAGGCTTAATCACGATTGAACAGCCTGCTGCCAGTGCTGGCATCACCTTCCACATGCCAATCATCAACGGAAAGTTCCATGGCACAATTCCCGCTACCACGCCAACCGGCTCTTTACGCGTCCAGGCCTGATAACGCGCCCCCTGGGGTAAGGGAATCGACAAGTCCAGCGTTTTACCCGCGATTTTGGTCGTTAACCCGGCGGTATAACGCATCCAGTTCAGCGTACAGCCCACTTCAAAAGCACGGGAAATGGCAATTGACTTGCCTTGCTCCAGGGGTTCCAGTTGCGCCAGCTCCTCACTGTGCTGCTCCACCAGATCAGCAAAACGTAGCAGAATACGTTCACGCTCTGCGGGTAATCGCCCGGCCCAGCGACGCGAGACAAAGGCCCGCCAGGCAGACATGACTGCGTTATCTACATCCGCTTCGTTGGCATCAGCAGTAGACGCAATTTCTTGCCCGGTGGCCGGATCAAAGATCGCCAACCGTTTTTCACTTTGTGCGGGGCCAGGACGACCATCAATATAAAGACCGTGTTGACGATCGAGAAACTGTTGGACCTGGCTTAATACTGCTACATGCGGCTCTGTCATCACTTTTCCTTATTATTTACCCAGTGTGATTTCAGTGTACGCAGCGACAAGAAAAGTCACTTTTTTCGCTGTGACATTCGCTTTGTCAGCTGTGACAAGCTCCGCAAATCGTGACAATAACCGCTTATGTCTCTATGCCTGACAAGACTTATTTCCTATAGTCAGGCTCATTAGCTTCGTTTATTGCAACACAAATGCAACAATAAAAATACATTTCACAGAGCGAAAACGTGCCATGAACCCCGCAATGGATAATGAGTTTCAGCAATGGCTTTCCCAAATCAATCAGGTATGCGGAAATTTTACCGGACGCCTGCTGACTGAGCGTTACACGGGTGTACTGGACACGCATTTTGCCAAAGGACTAAAGCTGAGTACCGTGACAACCAGCGGGGTGAATTTATCCCGCACCTGGCAGGAAGTAAAAGGCAGCGACGATGCCTGGTTTTACACCGTTTTTCAGCTTAGTGGTCAGGCAATAATGGAGCAGGATGAGCGTCAGGTGCAGATTGGCGCAGGCGATATTACGTTACTCGATGCCTCACGCCCCTGTTCGCTTTACTGGCAGGAGTCTTCTAAACAGATTTCATTACTTTTGCCACGCACTCTGCTGGAACAATATTTTCCCCATCAAAAACCTGTCTGCGCAGAAAGACTGGACGCTGACTTACCCATGGTGCAACTCAGTCATCGTCTGTTACAGGAAAGCATGAATAACCCGGCACTTTCTGAAACAGAAAGTGAAGCTGCGCTACAGGCGATGGTGTGTCTGCTGCGCCCGGTACTTCATCAGCGGGAATCTGTCCAACCTCGCCGTGAACGTCAGTTTCAAAAAGTGGTTACGTTGATAGACGATAATATTCGCGAAGAGATATTACGCCCGGAGTGGATAGCCGCAGAGACGGGTATGTCAGTACGTAGTTTGTACCGAATGTTTGCCGATAAAGGTTTGGTCGTCGCGCAATATATTCGTAACCGTCGTCTCGATTTTTGTGCAGATGCGATTCGCCATGCCGCAGATGATGAAAAACTGGCAGGCATCGGCTTTCATTGGGGATTTTCTGACCAGAGTCATTTTTCAACGGTATTTAAGCAACGCTTTGGGATGACGCCAGGCGAGTATCGACGTAAATTCCGCTAACTAATTCGCGTTGCATGTACTGCAACGCCAATTAGTTAAAACAGATATTTGACTACGAATATTTCAGGGCAAAAGGCAATTTGACAGGAGTTTTTGAATATTCACCTTGTTTCCGGAAAATAGATTAATCGCCTTCTCCTGTAGCGTTATCCCGATATTGCGGTTTTGCTATTAAGATTTTCGCATCCATTTACCGTTTATCCCTTGTACATATTCCCCCGGTTTGGCCCGAGCTACGAGCTTTTGCCCGGCGAGTTTCGCGATATCATCTGCAGACACATTATTTTGCTTTGCCAGTTGTTGGTAACTCGCTTTACGTTCGGCATTAATGTCGGTTACTAATTTCTCTGTTTCAGCATCCGTTTTCAGCGCAACCAAATAACCATAAAATGTTTCACCTACTCGCCCCTGAGTTCTGGCTTCATCCAGAGTCAATGCCATTACATTGCTGCTTACCAGCCCAACAAGAAACGCACAAAGAAGTAATGTTTTCTTCATCATCGCCTCAGAAAAGATCGCTACGAGTTTCAAGCAGCTCTTCGACATCTTTGTCTGCCTTGATGATGATCTCATGCTCAATTTTAACGTTCATATTGATAGTGATCGGTTCCTTAGGTGCAGCGACTTCAATGCGAGGCGTACAGCCAACCAGCATAAAAGATGACGTCAACGCAGCCAGTAAAATTTTCATTGTTTTTCCTCACACTCTTTTCCTTGCGGACAGTCATTTCCCGGCAGACGTGCGTTCTGCTCCAACCATGCCTGGAGATTATCGCCAAAGCGTAAACTGCGCCACAGCGTAAAAATATTCTCTTCATGATGGTAATTAAGGTTTACCGTACCGCTTTTACCATCAACGCGACTGGTACCTGTAATGTTGGCCTGCATGGTTAATAAACCGAGATTATCTAAATTAATATTTGTCGATGAACGGCTAATTTCCATATAGCGCAACCAGTTAATTGCTGAACCCGCAGTCATATTGTCTTTCACCACCGCATCTGCGGTGTCTTTATCCAGCCGCAAGGTCATTGGCCCGCTGTTTGCCAGCCAACCATCTTTCACTATCCATTTTTCGTTGTTTAGCCATAACGGCAATGCACCACTAAATGCCCCGGACATGGCGAATTGTTTCGGATTGACGGCGCTAACCAGTTCGCTGGATGAGAGATTATTCAGCCGCAACAGCGCCGGGTCATGCTGCGGCATACGTAATTGTTTCATCAGTACGTTACCGCCTAACACATCGACGCTAACATCAGTCAACAGCAAGGGTTCTTCTTCAGTCCACGGATAACGCCCTTGCAAATCAGCCGTAATATTTTTCGCTGTCACCAGATTAATCACTTCGGCAATTCGCAACGTAACGGGGCCGCGAGTCCCCAGATGCCAGGCTCCATCGGCAAAACGGAAAGACAGGACAAAATCGACACCGTTCACCTGATTATCTGGCATCCAGGCACTACCGCCTTTCAACACGCCGTGCCCTCCCGCGCGGAATCCTTGTTCAGGCGCAGCAGAAAATGCAACCTGAGCATACAGTTCACCATCGCGTAAGTTCATCTTCCAGTCGGGTGGCACCAGCGGCTGGAATACAGTCAGTGATTGTTTAGGCCACCAGGCGTTACCGCGCAGACGAATACCGTCCCAGCGACCGTTTACCCGAACCGGGCCAATCTCACCAGCATGTAAATCGCCTTTAAAGAGGAAATAGGTCGGATCGCGCCCATCGACGCTAAATTTTAAGGTTGATGGCGGTAACACACTGCCGCCAGTGAACAGCGTTTGCCCGGCGTCCAGTGACAGCGCGCCGCTGAAGGAGGGATGCTGTGCGTCACGTACCCAGACGACGGGCTTGTCGAGAATTAATCGCGGCTTTTCTACCGTCATCGTACCGTATTGTAACTGGTCGAAACCGGTGGAGAGATCGGTCAGCGTAATCGTGCTGTCATGCCACTCACCTTTTCCTGCGACATCCCAGGTGGCATTCATCGGTGTAAAACTCCCTTTTCCCCAGTAGCGCCACTGCCAGCGGCCAGCGTCAGGGAGAAAATCATTCGCCAGCCCATCCATATGCAGCACGAAATCGCCCAGTTCATTTTCATGCGCCTGCAAGATGGCCTGCAAACGTCCGTCAACACCACGTTGGGTGACTTTTACACCCGCTAAAGGCCAGCGGATTTCATCGATGTCCAGCGAATCGATGACTCTTCCCTTCGAACGTAATAACGCGCCTGGCTCAAAGGCCAGCGTTGGGTCAGTCAGACTTCCACTTAGCTGCGCGGGTAAGCGGGCATATAAAATGAGGTCCGCCTGTTTCGCTTCACCGGTTAGCTGCAGAGGCAGCTGGCTGTTATCCATGCTTAATTTTCCTGGGCCAAAATTTAGCACCGCGTTGCCTTTACCCGCTTGCCCCTGGGTCAGCACACTCAGTCGTCCGCTGATCAGAGCGTTCTCAAGCCCTGCCTGCCAGTTGTCGACTTTGACACCCAGTCGGCCACTCAAAGGAAAACCTGCATACGGCCAACTCCAGCGACCATCGCTTACGGTCAATTGTTGACGAGTAATTTGCCACGGCAAATCGAGCAACGGATCGCCGTTATCCCGTGCCAGCACAATCAATTGCCCGCTATTTTCCTGCCAGTCCAGCTCTGCATCCACCAGTGACGGTTCCTGCGGCAAGTTTAACGTCGCAGTAGCATGCCCACTTACAGGAAGTCCATCCGGCACGAGCGGCATAGTAAATTCCCCCACCAGTTTAACCGGCGGCTGATTTTCAAACGCGACGACATCCAGTTCGCTGACTGTAAGTTGTTGCCCTTTCAGCTGGCCTTGAAATTTAACTTTTTCGCCCTGATAACGCAGTTGCTGGATATCAGAGGTTAATGCGAGAGAGAGTTTTCCCTGCCATTCCTGCCAGGGAGAAAAAATCAGTTTATCGATATTGATCCAGGTGTTAGGCAGCATGGACTGCCACTGCGCGAGGGTTTTTGGAGCAGCTGGCGATTGCTCCGTCTGCGGCAATTTCGCCAGACAAGCAGAATCAAGTTCTACCATGCCGACGTTCAATAACCAGCGGCTGGGATGTGAAAGGCTGGCGTTGGTGATATGCGCAAGCTGACAATCTCCCACCAGATAACGGAGATCGGGAATGATTAAACCTTTACGCGTAATGCGTGGGCTTTCATCTAATGCAATACGTGTCCCGAGCGGTAGCCAGATGCCCGCCAGCGTGGGAACCCACAGCCCGAGCGTCATCAGCAGCGTCAACGGCACAAGAATAATCAGTAATAACAGCGCGAGAACGGCTTTATATTTACCCAGCATGGGTAGTTAATATCCTGATTTAGCGAAAAATTAAGCATTCAATACGGGTATTGTGGCATGTTTAACCGTTCAGTTGAAGGTTGCGCCTACACTAAGCATAGTTGTTGATGAATTTTTCAATATCGCCATAGCTTTCAATTATATTTGAAATTTTGTAAAATATTTTTAGTAGCTTAAATGTGATTCAACATCACTGGAGAAAGTCTTATGAAACTCGCCGTTTATAGCACAAAACAGTACGACAAGAAGTACCTGCAACAGGTGAACGAGTCCTTTGGCTTTGAGCTGGAATTTTTTGACTTTCTGCTGACGGAAAAAACCGCTAAAACTGCCAATGGCTGCGAAGCGGTATGTATTTTCGTAAACGATGACGGCAGCCGCCCGGTGCTGGAAGAGCTGAAAAAGCACGGCGTTAAATATATCGCCCTGCGCTGTGCCGGTTTCAATAACGTCGACCTTGACGCGGCAAAAGAACTGGGGCTGAAAGTAGTCCGTGTTCCAGCCTATGATCCAGAGGCCGTTGCTGAACACGCCATCGGTATGATGATGACGCTGAACCGCCGTATTCACCGCGCGTATCAGCGTACCCGTGACGCTAACTTCTCTCTGGAAGGTCTGACCGGCTTTACTATGTATGGCAAAACGGCAGGCGTTATCGGTACCGGTAAAATCGGTGTGGCGATGCTGCGCATTCTGAAAGGTTTTGGTATGCGTCTGCTGGCGTTCGATCCGTATCCAAGTGCAGCGGCGCTGGAACTCGGTGTGGAGTATGTCGATCTGCCAACCCTGTTCTCTGAATCAGACGTTATCTCTCTGCACTGCCCGCTGACACCGGAAAACTACCATCTGTTGAACGAAGCCGCCTTCGATCAGATGAAAAATGGCGTGATGATCGTCAATACCAGTCGCGGTGCATTGATTGATTCTCAGGCAGCAATTGAAGCGCTGAAAAATCAGAAAATTGGTTCGTTGGGTATGGACGTGTATGAGAACGAACGCGATCTGTTCTTTGAAGATAAATCCAACGACGTGATCCAGGATGACGTATTCCGTCGCCTGTCTGCCTGCCACAACGTGCTGTTTACCGGGCACCAGGCATTCCTGACAGCAGAAGCTCTGACCAGTATTTCTCAGACTACGCTGCAAAACTTAAGCAATCTGGAAAAAGGCGAAACCTGCCCGAACGAACTGGTTTAATCTTGCCGCTCCCCTGCAACCCAGGGGAGCTGATTCAGATAATCCCCAATGACCTTTCATTCTCTATTCTTAAAATAGTCCTGAGTCAGAAACTGTAATTGAGAACCACAATGAAGAAAGTAGCCGCGTTTGTTGCGCTAAGCCTGCTGATGGCGGGATGTGTAAGTAATGACAAAATTGCTGTTACGCCAGAACAGCTACAGCATCATCGCTTTGTGCTGGAAAGCGTAAACGGTAAGCCCGTGACCAGCGATAAAAATCCGCCAGAAATCAGCTTTGGTGAAAAAATGATGATTTCCGGCAGCATGTGTAACCGCTTTAGCGGTGAAGGCAAACTGTCTAATGGTGAACTGACAGCCAAAGGGCTGGCAATGACCCGTATGATGTGCGCTAACCCGCAGCTTAATGAACTCGATAACACCATTAGCGAAATGCTGAAAGAAGGTGCACAAGTGGATCTGACCGCGAACCAGTTAACGCTGGCGACCGCGAAACAGACATTAACTTATAAGCTGGCGGATTTAATGAATTAATAGCTGCCACAGCTCCCGGCGGCAAGTGACTGTTCGCTACAGCGTTTGCCGTTGGGTAATGCACACATCCCAATCGCCGTACCATCCAGTTGACGGGCAACAGAAAGCGAACCGCCGATCATTGCACAATTTGCTTCTCCACTACTGGACATCGACGCTTTTAAACCTGGCGCTACGTGCGCCGCAGTCGCCTGCTGAACAGGCTCACTACTACACGCCGACAACAATAAAGCGGCACACCCTACCCAAAACGCTGCTCGCATCTCTTCTTCCTCTGATCTTCAAGCCAAACGACACCTCCATAAATAATAGGCAGCACAGAGGGCGACGTCGAGAGCTGTCCTGCGCGTTGCCCCGCATTTTTACTTTTTTATGGCTATTTTTTTGCCCTCTGTTTGATCAAAACATTCATTACGCTGATGTGGGGGACACAAAAGCGAAAATGCAGAAGAAAGCCATTTGCTAAAATTGAAAGATTACTACTGGGCGCGCAGCAATTTCGTGCGCCCCTCATTTGCGCAATGTAAGGGTGTCATATGATTACTATTGACGGTAATGGCGCGGTTGCTTCGGTGGCGTTTCGCACCAGTGAAGTTATCGCCATCTACCCTATTACCCCCAGTTCCACGATGGCAGAACAGGCTGATGCCTGGGCCGGAAACGGCTTGAAGAACGTTTGGGGAGACACACCACGCGTGGTTGAAATGCAGTCGGAAGCGGGTGCTATCGCTACCGTGCATGGCGCTTTGCAGACGGGTGCCCTTTCAACATCGTTTACGTCATCGCAGGGTTTGCTGCTGATGATCCCGACGCTGTACAAACTGGCAGGCGAACTCACACCGTTTGTCCTGCATGTAGCGGCACGTACCGTTGCCACACATGCACTCTCTATTTTTGGCGATCATTCCGACGTCATGGCGGTGCGCCAGACGGGTTGCGCGATGTTGTGTGCGGCAAACGTCCAGGAAGCGCAAGACTTTGCTCTCATTTCGCACATCGCGACGCTGAAAAGCCGCGTGCCATTTATTCATTTCTTTGATGGTTTCCGCACGTCCCACGAAATCAATAAAATTGTCCCGCTGGCCGATGACACTATTCTTGATCTCATGCCGCAGGCCGAAATTGATGCTCATCGCGCCCGGGCGCTCAACCCGGAACATCCGGTGATCCGCGGTACGTCCGCCAATCCTGACACTTATTTCCAGTCTCGCGAAGCCACCAACCCCTGGTACAACGCGGTCTATGACCATGTTGAACAGGCGATGAATGATTTCGCTGCCGCGACAGGTCGTCAGTATCAGCCGTTTGAGTATTACGGGCATCCGCAAGCGGAACGGGTGATTATCCTGATGGGCTCTGCCATTGGCACCTGTGAAGAAGTGATTGATGAATTGCTAACCCGTGGCGAAAATGTCGGCGTGCTGAAAGTTCGCCTGTACCGCCCCTTCTCCGCTAAACATTTACTGCAAGCTCTGCCGGGATCCGTACGCAGCGTGGCGGTACTGGACAGAACCAAAGAACCCGGTGCCCAGGCAGAACCGCTCTATCTGGATGTGATGACCGCACTGGCAGAAGCCTTTAATAATGGCGAGCGCGAAACTCTGCCCCGTGTCATTGGTGGGCGCTATGGTCTTTCATCCAAAGAATTTGGCCCGGACTGTGTACTGGCGGTATTTGCCGAGCTCAACGCGGCTAAACCGAAAGCGCGCTTTACGGTTGGTATTTACGATGATGTGACTAATCTGTCACTGCCGTTGCCGGAAAACACCCTGCCAAACTCGGCGAAACTGGAAGCCTTGTTTTATGGCCTTGGTAGTGATGGCAGCGTTTCCGCGACCAAAAACAATATCAAGATTATCGGTAATTCCACGCCGTGGTACGCACAGGGCTATTTTGTTTACGACTCCAAAAAGGCGGGCGGCCTGACGGTTTCTCACCTTCGAGTGAGCGAACAGCCGATTCGTTCCGCTTATCTCATTTCCCAGGCTGATTTTGTTGGCTGCCACCAGTTGCAGTTTATCGATAAATATCAGATGGCTGAGCGTTTAAAACCTGGCGGCATTTTCCTGCTCAACACACCGTACAGCGCAGATGAAGTGTGGTCGCGCTTGCCGCAAGAAGTTCAGGCCATGTTAAACCAGAAAAAAGCGCGCTTCTATGTGATTAACGCGGCGAAAATCGCCCGCGAATGTGGCCTGGCGGCCCGTATTAATACCGTCATGCAGATGGCTTTTTTCCATCTGACGCAAATTCTGCCTGGCGATAGCGCCCTCGCAGAATTGCAGGGTGCGATTGCCAAAAGTTACAGTAGCAAAGGCCAGGATCTGGTGGAACGCAACTGGCAGGCTCTGGCGCTGGCGCGTGAATCCGTAGAAGAAGTTCCGTTGCAACCGGTAAATCCGCACAGCGCCAATCGACCGCAAGTGGTTTCCGATGCCGCCCCTGATTTCGTGAAAACCGTAACCGCTGCGATGCTCGCCGGGCTTGGTGACGCCCTCCCCGTTTCGGCGCTGCCGCCAGACGGCACCTGGCCGATGGGCACTACGCGCTGGGAAAAACGCAATATCGCCGAAGAGATCCCCATCTGGAAAGAGGAACTCTGTACCCAATGTAACCACTGCGTTGCCGCTTGCCCACACTCAGCTATTCGCGCAAAAGTGGTGCCGCCTGAAGCGATGGAAAACGCCCCTGCCAGCCTGCATTCGCTGGATGTGAAATCGCGTGATATGCGCGGGCAGAAATATGTCTTGCAGGTGGCACCGGAAGATTGCACCGGTTGTAACCTGTGCGTCGAAGTTTGCCCGGCGAAAGACCGTCAGAATCCAGAGATTAAAGCCATCAATATGATGTCTCGCCTGGAACATGTCGAAGAAGAGAAAATCAATTACGATTTCTTCCTCAACCTGCCAGAAATCGACCGTAGCAAACTGGAACGTATTGATATTCGTACATCGCAGCTGATTACACCGCTGTTTGAATATTCAGGTGCTTGCTCCGGTTGTGGCGAGACGCCGTATATTAAATTACTGACTCAGCTCTATGGCGACCGGATGTTGATCGCTAACGCCACTGGCTGTTCTTCAATTTATGGCGGTAACCTGCCCTCTACACCGTATACCACCGATGCCAACGGTCGTGGGCCGGCATGGGCGAACTCTCTATTTGAAGATAATGCCGAATTTGGCCTTGGTTTCCGCCTGACGGTCGATCAACACCGTGTCCGCGTGCTGCGTCTGCTGGATCAATTTGCCGATAAAATCCCGGCGGAATTACTGACGGCGTTGAAATCAGACGCCACGCCAGAGGTTCGTCGTGAACAGGTTGCAGCTTTACGCCAGCAACTCAACGATGTTGCCGAAGCACATGAACTGCTACGTGATGCAGATGCACTGGTGGAAAAATCAATCTGGCTGATTGGTGGTGATGGCTGGGCTTACGATATCGGCTTTGGCGGTCTGGATCATGTATTGAGTTTGACGGAAAACGTCAACATTCTGGTGCTGGATACGCAATGCTATTCCAACACCGGTGGTCAGGCGTCGAAAGCGACACCGCTGGGTGCAGTAACTAAATTTGGCGAGCACGGCAAACGTAAAGCGCGTAAAGATCTTGGCGTCAGTATGATGATGTACGGTCATGTTTATGTGGCGCAGATTTCTCTCGGCGCGCAGCTGAACCAGACGGTGAAAGCGATTCAGGAAGCGGAAGCGTATCCGGGGCCATCGCTGATCATTGCTTATAGCCCGTGTGAAGAGCATGGTTACGATCTGGCACTCAGCCACGACCAGATGCGCCAACTCACAGCTACCGGCTTCTGGCCGCTATATCGCTTTGATCCGCGTCGTGCCGATGAAGGCAAACTGCCGCTGGCCTTGGATTCACGCCCGCCGTCAGAAGCACTGGAAGAAACGTTACTTCACGAGCAACGTTTCCGTCGGCTGAATTCGCAGCAGCCAGAAGTGGCAGAACAGTTATGGAAAGATGCTGCAGCTGATTTGCAAAAACGCTATGACTTCCTGGCACAAATGGCCGGAAAAGCGGAAAAAAGCAACACCGATTAAATGCTCTGGATAAGGATTATCCAATTCTAAAAAAAAAGCCCGGACGACTGTTCGGGCTTGTCTTTTTATATGTTGGAAAATCAGTGGCAATGCAATGGCCCAACAGAAAATAAAATCTGTGACAATAAAGGCATATAACCCGCGCAGAATAACGTATAGCAAATTAAAAGTATAATTTTTATTTTGTATGTATTATCTTCGATACATTCACCAGACTTATTATCATTTCAGAGGAATTATTTGATTAAGGTTTTACTTAAGGCGTAACAAATGATATTTATCGGCTAGCTGAACTTCTCCTTTAGGATGTTTTCACTCCCCGAAATGGGGATAAAAGGCAAATAAAATAACTAAAGGATTTATTCAATGAAAAGCAAAGTACTGGCACTTTTAATTCCTGCCCTGCTCGCCGCAGGTGCTGCACATGCAGCCGAAGTTTATAATAAAGACGGCAACAAATTAGATCTGTATGGCAAAGTTGATGGCCTGCATTATTTTTCTGATAATTCAGCGAAAGATGGCGACCAGAGCTATGCGCGTCTGGGTTTTAAAGGCGAAACCCAAATTAACGATCAACTCACTGGCTACGGTCAATGGGAATACAATATTCAGGCAAACAACACTGAATCTTCAAAAAACCAGTCATGGACCCGTCTGGCATTTGCCGGGCTGAAATTTGCAGATTACGGTTCTTTCGATTACGGACGTAATTATGGCGTAATGTACGACATCGAAGGCTGGACCGATATGCTGCCTGAATTTGGCGGTGACTCTTATACCAATGCAGACAACTTTATGACTGGTCGAGCCAATGGCGTCGCGACTTATCGTAATACTGATTTCTTCGGTCTGGTAAATGGTCTGAACTTCGCGGTGCAGTATCAAGGTAACAACGAAGGAGCCAGTAATGGTCAGGAAGGCACCAACAACGGACGTGATGTTCGCCATGAAAACGGTGACGGCTGGGGTCTTTCCACAACATATGATTTAGGCATGGGCTTTAGCGCTGGTGCGGCATACACCTCTTCTGACCGCACCAATGACCAGGTTAACCATACTGCGGCGGGGGGGGATAAAGCAGACGCGTGGACTGCTGGGCTAAAATACGATGCTAACAATATTTACCTGGCAACCATGTATTCAGAAACGCGTAATATGACCCCGTTTGGCGACAGCGATTATGCTGTGGCAAACAAAACCCAGAATTTTGAAGTCACTGCACAGTACCAGTTTGATTTTGGTCTGCGTCCGGCAGTCTCTTTCCTGATGTCTAAAGGCCGTGACCTGCACGCTGCGGGTGGTGCAGACAACCCGGCAGGTGTTGATGATAAAGATCTGGTTAAATACGCCGATGTTGGCGCGACTTACTATTTCAATAAAAACATGTCCACCTACGTTGACTATAAAATCAACCTGTTGGATGAAGATGACAGCTTCTACGCTGCCAATGGCATCTCTACCGATGATATTGTCGCTTTAGGTCTGGTTTATCAGTTCTAAATCCTCCTGCCCGCTGTTATGGCGGGCTTTTTCTGCTTATTCTTCCTCCTTTGATCTAAATTAAAAATGTGAACTCCGTCATTACACAAAAAGTGTCATCTGGCGTTACACTTTATGCGGATACTAAAACAGGAGGTTTTATGAACAGAACGATTCTTGTCCCTATCGATATTTCCGATTCAGAATTAACTCAACGCGTGATTAGCCACGTTGAGGAAGAGGCAAAGATTGATGATGCAGAGGTTCATTTCCTGACGGTAATACCTTCACTGCCCTACTATGCCTCTCTGGGTTTAGCGTATTCCGCAGAATTACCGGCAATGGATGACCTGAAAGCGGAAGCCAAATCGCAACTGGAAGAGATCATTAAAAAATTTAAACTGCCAACCGACAGAGTGCATGTCCATGTTGAGGAAGGCTCGCCCAAAGACCGCATTCTGGAATTGGCGAAGAAGATCCCCGCTCATATGATCATCATTGCTTCCCATCGACCGGATATCACCACTTATCTGCTCGGTTCCAACGCCGCAGCTGTAGTGCGTCACGCAGAGTGCTCCGTGCTGGTTGTGCGCTGACACTAACGCCCGCACATTGCTGCGGGCTTTTTGATTCATTTCGCAAATGTGCTGACATTTTCCCCTCTAATCCGTACCATACACGCCACAGTTTTTTATATCAGATTTCTTATGCTGGGCGTTCCGGCATGACGCATACTCTTCTGATGCCATATAACGAATTGAGTCGCTTTTAAATGTCGCAAAATCAAGAAATTAGTAAGAAAGAACAATACAACCTGAACAAGTAAGGGCAAAAATCACAACTATCTGACCCATAAGTATTTTATTTATTTTTCAATATGTTAAACATTATCGGCAACTACAATAAGCCACGATAACCCACTCTTTTTTTGCCCCATTTTTGCCCCTTTTGCAGCGTTTTGCCCCATTTTTGCCATCAACAATTTTCCTCATCAAGTCATTTCAAAGCCTACTAGCTGCCTTACTTTTTTCCTCAATAACGCGTCGCCAGCAGGAAACAACCTAATCCCTGTTTTGGGCCCAAAGCTGCTAATGATAATCATTTTCATTTTGTATAGGTTGTGCTATAAAACATAGCCGTTGCTATGTTTGTTCTAATTTTGCTCACTATAGGTACTAAATTATGTACTCAATAAAAAAAGTAACCATGCTCTTGGGGTGCCTCGCCCTCACCTGCTCGATCGCATTTCAGGCGAGTGCAACTGAAAAATTCAAGGTCATTACAACATTTACCATCATCGCAGATATGGCCAAAAACGTGGCTGGAGATGCTGCAGAAGTCTCATCCATAACCAAGCCCGGTGCAGAAATTCATGAGTATCAGCCTACCCCTGGCGATATTAAACGTGCGCAGGGGGCACAACTGATTCTCGCCAATGGTATGAATCTGGAATTGTGGTTCCAACGCTTTTACCAGCATCTTAATGGGGTTCCAGAAGTAATTGTCTCTTCGGGTGTGACGCCAGTAGGGATCACTGAAGGCCCCTATGAGGGCAAACCTAACCCCCATGCCTGGATGTCGCCAGATAATGCTCTGATTTACGTCGATAATATTCGTGATGCGTTGATAAAATACGATCCGGCAAATGCACAAACCTACCAACGTAATGCCGATACTTATAAAGCCAAGATTACCCAAACCCTTGCCCCCCTGCGTAAGCAGATTGCTGAACTCCCTGAGAATCAGCGATGGATGGTCACCAGTGAAGGGGCTTTTTCTTATCTCGCACGCGATTTGGGGCTAAAAGAGCTTTATCTGTGGCCGATTAATGCCGATCAACAAGGCACGCCGCAGCAGGTACGTAAGGTTGTTGATATGGTGAAGAAAAATCATATCCCGGCAGTCTTTAGCGAGAGTACGATTTCCGATAAACCAGCGCGTCAGGTTGCGCGTGAAACCGGCGCGCACTACGGCGGTGTACTCTATGTCGATTCCCTGAGCACAGAAAACGGCCCGGTACCTACGTATATCGACCTTCTGAAGGTTACTACCAGTACGCTGGTACAGGGAATTAAAGCCGGGAAAAGGGAGAAATAATGATGCAATCTGCGGGCATTGTCGTTAATGATGTTACTGTCACCTGGCGTAACGGGCACACAGCACTGCGCGATGCATCCTTCACAGTACCAAGTGGATCTATTGCCGCTCTGGTTGGGGTAAACGGTTCCGGAAAATCGACGTTGTTTAAAGCGATTATGGGATTTGTGCGTCTGACCAGCGGAAAGATATCTGTTCTGGGTATTCCCACGCGACAGGCGCTACAGAAAAACCTGGTTGCCTACGTCCCTCAGTCAGAAGAGGTTGACTGGTCATTTCCTGTACTAGTGGAAGATGTGGTGATGATGGGCCGCTATGGGCACATGGGTATGTTGCGTATAGCCAAAAAGAGGGATCGTCAGATTGTCACCGATGCGCTGGAACGTGTCGATATGGTGGATTTTCGCCATCGACAAATCGGCGAGCTTTCCGGTGGACAAAAGAAACGCGTCTTTCTGGCGAGAGCGATTGCACAGCAGGGTGATGTGATCCTGCTGGATGAACCTTTTACCGGCGTTGATGTGAAAACCGAAGCGAAAATCATCAGCCTGTTGAGGGAGTTACGCGCGGAAGGCAAGACGATGCTTGTCTCAACGCACAATCTCGGCTCAGTCACGACATTTTGCGATTATACGGTCATGGTCAAAGGCACCGTCCTGGCAAGCGGGCCGACAGACACCACTTTTACAGCCGAGAACCTGGAGCTGGCTTTTAGCGGCGTACTGCGCCATGTCACACTTAACGGCTCGGAAGAAAGCATTATTACTGACGATGAACACCCTTTTGTGGCACATCGACCGTCAGCGGTGCAGGGGGAAGCAAGATGAACGTGCTACTGGAACCCTTCAGCTATGAATATATGCTCAATGCGATGTGGGTCTCGGCGATGGTCGGCGGTCTCTGCGCTTTCCTGTCATGCTATCTGATGCTAAAAGGCTGGTCGCTGATTGGCGATGCGCTGTCGCACTCTATTGTCCCGGGTGTTGCGGGGGCATATATGCTGGGGCTTCCGTTTTCTCTGGGAGCCTTCTTTTCCGGCGGACTGGCAGCGGGCAGCATGCTGTTTCTTAACCAACGCACTCGCTTAAAAGAAGATGCCATCATCGGCCTGATCTTCTCCTCCTTTTTTGGCCTGGGGCTGTTTATGGTGTCATTGAACCCGACATCCGTGAACATTCAGACCATCGTCCTGGGCAATATTCTGGCAATCGATCCGGCGGATATCCTGCAACTCACTATCATTGGCATTCTCTCGATCATCGTGCTTTTTTTCAAATGGAAAGATCTTATGGTGACCTTTTTCGACGAGAATCACGCTCGTGCTATTGGATTGCATCCGGGCAGATTAAAAATCCTCTTCTTCACCCTGCTGTCGGTTTCGACCGTTGCGGCGCTGCAAACGGTTGGTGCCTTTCTGGTGATCTGTCTGGTGGTGACTCCCGGTGCAACAGCATGGTTGTTAACCGATCGTTTTCCCCGCCTGCTCATAATTGCTGTAACTATTGGCAGTGTAACCAGTTTCCTCGGCGCGTGGGTCAGTTACTTTCTGGACGGCGCGACAGGTGGAATCATCGTGGTGGCGCAGACACTGCTGTTTCTTTTAGCATTTGTATTTGCGCCCACCCATGGGCTTTTGGCAAATCGTCGGCGTGCGCATAAAGCGCTGGAGGATCGCTCATGATGGCATTATTACTGGAGCCACTGCAGTTCACCTTTATGAGTCACGCACTGCTGATTTCACTGGTAGTTTCCATACCCTGTGCGCTGCTGTCGGTCTTTCTGGTCCTGAAAGGTTGGGCACTGATGGGTGACGCGATGAGTCATGCGGTTTTTCCTGGCATCGTGCTTGCCTGGATTCTGGGGTTACCTCTGGCTACAGGGGCATTCGTCGCCGGAGTATTCTGCGCGGTGGCGACGGGATACCTGAAAGACAACAGCCGAATCAAGCAAGATACAGTGATGGGGATTGTTTTTTCTGGCATGTTTGCCGCAGGTCTGATCTTGTATATTGCAGTCAAACCAGACGTACATCTTGACCATATTCTTTTCGGCGACATGCTCGGGGTAACCATCGGCGATATAATCCAGACGGTGATTATTGCCGGGCTGGTTACACTTGTTATTAGCGTAAAATGGCGGGATTTTTTGCTGTTCAGCTTTGATTATCAACAGGCGCAGGTAAGCGGTTTGCATACGAGATGTCTGCATTATGGGCTGCTGTGCATGGTCTCTCTGACCATTGTGGCGACGCTGAAAGCGGTAGGTATCATTCTCTCCATTTCTCTGCTCATTGCGCCTGGCGCCATTGCGGTACTCCTGACACAACGCTTTCATATTGCGCTCCTACTGGCGATTGGCATATCGGTAATAGTGTCAATGACTGGTGTCTGGTTGTCCTTTTTTATCGACAGTGCACCAGCTCCGACGATTGTCGTCTTATTCGCGGTTGTGTTCATCATGACGTTCACCGTTACCAGCATCAACGCACGCACAAAGGGAAACACCCATACACAGGATTTGTCATCACCCAATTAGCACAACATCCGAGGGCAGCATCGTCCGCTGGCCCACAGAAGTCCGGAAAGTCATGGAAGGTCGTTGTTGGGAGGAGGTACAAATTCTCTCATGCAAAAAATACGTAAAATCGATAATAGCTGGAAATAATTCAATACATGCACTCTCGAAAGTGCATCAGCCAACCGCAGAACGTTATTGCATACAACGTTTCTGCGGCATAATCCCAATGATTACTCCCTGACAGGGTTCGTAGGCCACTCAATATCAGGTGCAGTTGATGTATCAACACGGTTCAGCAACACCCGATACTTTTTCCAGGCTTCCAGCAGCGAGGTTTCTTCCTCCGTTGCATATACAGCTCACCTTTTTTCACCCACGATTAACCAACAGCCAGACCAGCAGACACGCCACCACCGGCACAGAAAAATCCATCAGGCTTGCCACATCCCACACGCGCGGATCAAAACCACCCCACCACGGCATATTCATACGCTTGCCATGCCCGAACATTTCAATCCAGCGATATTCTGCCTGGGTATGTTCACGAGCAATGAAGAACGTACAACCGGCTATCGCCCCGTAAGCCCAGTTTCCGGTAAAAAGACCAACCAGTACCTGCGCAGCCACAGCACAAAGTGCATGAAGGAAAGGTGTTATATCCATTTTCATCCTACCCAATAAAACGGGGCGCTCGGCCCCTTAATATTATTTAGACGCAAGCGTCGCCTCAATTGCAGATAATCTTTGTTTTAATTCTGCATTTTCTTCTTCCAGTGCTGTTATTCTGTCGTCTGACTCTCTGGCTACCTGAACAAGCAAGCCAGTAACACCAGAATAATCTACTGTGTAATAACGTTCACCTTCTTCACCTTCCGATCCGCTTGCACCGTCCTGATATTTCATTGCGGAACCTACAACTTCTGGGATTGCTTCCAGAGCTTCCTGTGCAATGACACCAGCATAGGGCATACCGTTTTCTTTAAGCGTGTATGTATAGCCGTTCATTTTACGGATGCGGTCGGTTGCATTATCGATCACCTGAATGTTGTCTTTCAGATCCCGGTCGGAATGCTGGTTAAATGCTGTGGCATGACATGCACCATTAACGCTTAACATATAGGTGTTATCGGTATTTTTCTGCGCATAGAACATATAAGCGCCACCATCAACACCGACTTCATAAACAACAGGACGGCTGGAGTTGCCCCACAATTGAGCAGTAACACCAGCATAAGCGGTTCCCTGTGTGTTTAATGTCATGGTTGACCCATGATTGGCATATTTGATCTGTAATGTGTCGGTGTAATCAAATTTAATAAGCGCGTTACTTCCACGCTTGCTGTATGACATAAGGCAGTTACCCATTTTGAGGTATCCGCTGTCACCGGGAAAAATCATCGTACCGCCATAAAGGTTGGTAAAGTCCCAGCAAATGTTTGTCCCGTTATCGTTCAGGTTAAGGCGCGCCATTGCGTTACCTGGACTGTCTATCCATTTTTTGAGGTATAGTTCGCAATACGCATCCTCAACACCTGCCGTCCTGTGAGTTGAGCGGAGTTTTCTCCCAAATATAGCTCCGCTAGTTGGCAATACCTGCTGATACCATGAAGCAGACCAGTCACCAACGATTTCATCTTTGCTGTCTACATATAATTTTGTTGCGTAGCTTCCTTGATCGTTTTTTAATTTGCTAACGTCGGATTTTAGCGTTTTGATGTCATCAGGAATTACTGTCGATGTAGCCATTTTTCTTCCTCACATCCAGCCACGAAGTTGATGCTCAACAGCAACCACGTACTCATCGAATAATGACGATATTTGCGAATCATTAATGATGCGCACGTTTACAAAATATCCGTCTTCCTTAACACATACCGGTTCGCCATCTTCAGTCAGTTCTCCGGTTTCTTTGTACGCGTTACCTATCACGTCGATAAGAATATCATCCTGCATCGACTCGTCATCATAATAGCCAATACTCTCCATAAAGGCCGAAAAGTCGGCCCTGTCTTCAAATTTGAGTGTTAAATCTTTCATTAGATTGACTCCCCCACCTGAGCATCAGTCAATGCCTTGTGCCATATTCTGAAATTCCTGACATGACCAAATAAATGACGTAACCCGGCTGTAGTCTGGCCTCCAATACGGATAATTGCGGTGTTCTGAATACAGGACCATGTGGTTTTTGTTTCGCTGGATATACGCCCGTTACTTGCTGAGCACGTAGACTGATCTGACTTTACACGCATCCCCATAACCATTTTTTCAAGCGATGCGTTTTCGTTTACCCGTCTGTTAGCTCCTCCAATATCGCAATAAGGAAATCCGTCGTAATCTGCTGAAGAACCGAAGCCAAGAATAATAGCCGCTCCGGTTTGATGACCGCCGGTGTCAAAAACACGCGGCGCTGCATTTGGCGTTTTATACCAGTTCTTATGTACCTCACAAAGAACCGTAAAAGGAAGATTATAAAGATTATTCTTAATTGGAACTGTAACTATATCGCTTGCGCGGGTCGCCGCCGTCGTTCCTGATATAATAAAAGATGATACACAAGGCCCATTTTCTACTTGTGGGGTGGCCAGATAAATATAGTCACCAGATACGGTTGCCCCGCCCTGCTTAGGAGAATACTGTATCTGAGAACCTATTTTTAACTCCCCATCAATTGCCTGAATTGTTGCCTCTGCAAAAATCCATCCGGTAGCTTCGTCCTTTCTGACTCTCGCTGTAATCCTTGAGGCAGCACCGCCTGTCATATTAATTTCAAGCGTTTGTGTATCAATATACGCATCACCAAGAAAAGTTGTTGCGCTACCGTCATATTTATCAAACCGGATACGCAACCTTACCTGCAGTTCTGTTTTAAAACGACATGAGGTTGTCACGTGTTTATTATCGCCTGAGACATCAACTGACTTTGTTGCAGCAATTGATGCCATATTAATGGCTGAGGTTTGCCCAATCAGAGAATCGTTACAGACAAACTTTCCATAGGTAAAACCAAAACTATCCGTCCCGGTTTCGGGCACATCCATATTTGACGATCGCCCCCAACTGGCAGGGCTTTCCGAATTGAGCATGTAGTTCGTTCTTTGCCCCTCAATAAGCAGGCCATCACGTTCAAACCGTGGCTCGTCAATGGCAGCCTCTGTCAGCACACCAGATTTATTAATATAGGTTGCTTTCGATGCGCGTTTAAACTTAACAACCTTGTCGCCAGGCATCGTTATTTCATCATCACCAATAACAATCTTTTTATATGACGGCGAAAAGCCCGTAATCATATCCAGCGAATCGTTAAATGGTATCCACACATCAGGCAGCGGCTGTAAGACATATTTATACGGCTCCGCAGCCTGGCTTGCGTACTCTCTGGCTGCATCTTCGCTTGCTTTAGCTGCCGTCTGGCTTGCTGCCGATGCTTTCGCTGAGTTCGCAGCCGCTGTTTCGCTCACCTTTGCGTTGGTTTCACTGGTTTTTGCTGCTTTTTGACTGTTAGCTGATGCAGTGGCAGAAGCAGCCGCCGCGCTTGCAGAACCAGCTGCAGCACTCTCGCTTTCGGCTGCTGCATCCTGACTGCTTTTCGCCGCAGTTTCGCTGGCTTTGGCATTCGTTTCGCTGGTCTTCGCTGCCGTCTGGCTGGACTTTGCGTTAGTTTCGCTCGCCTTCGCAGCTTTCTGGCTGTTAGCCGCAGCAGTTGCTAATCCAGCTGCTGAAGTCGCAGAACCGGCTGCTGCGCTCTCGCTTTCAGCTGCTGCAGCCTGGCTGTTTTTCGCTGCAGTTTCACTGACTTTGGCATTCGTTTCGCTGGTTTTCGCTGCCGTCTGGCTGGACTTCGCGTTGGTTTCGCTCGTCTTTGCGGCTGTTTCGCTATTTTTCGCGTTGGCTTCTGATTTTTGGGCTGCTGTCGCGGAGTTTGCCGATGCAGTCTGTGAGGCCGCTGCCGCCTGTGCGCTGTTAGCTGCATTCGTTTCTGAGCTTTTCGCCGCGTTCTTCGATGATGCCGCAGCAGCTTCGGATTTCTTTGCCGCCGCTGCGCTCTGAAAGGCGGCTTCAGCGTTGCGTGCCGCTTCTTCCACCATTGCCTCAAAACGACGCAATGCCTCCGGCATGACATCATCTTCCGTCATGGCACCGAGAAAATCATTCAGCGTACCTGGTCTGGAACCTTCATAGACGGTAATGGTTCCGGCATGTGAAGGCGGAAAACCTTCAACCAGCAGGGTGACGCTGTACTGGCCATACTCAACATCCATGCTGTAACGCCCGGCTTCATCCGGATTTTCAGAGGCCACCGTGTTCACCAGTACCGTGGTGCTGTTACGCTTTGCCTTCAGTTGAATAGTGCAGTTCTGTATTGGTTTTCCCGCACCATCTTTCAGCACACCTGAAATCTGTACTGCCATACTCACTCCACAAATAAAAAAGGCGCCATTTCTGGCGCCCGTATTGGGGTTATAAATATTTCAACGGATACTGATACCGGAAGCAGCTTTTTTGGTCACAATCACCGTACAGTCTGTGATGTTACCTGCGCCCTGATTGCCTTTCTGGAAAATCTTAAACTCCAGAGTGACGTTACCACCACCACTCGGCATATCAATAACCGCACTGTAACTACCGGGAATGGCTCCTTTAGTTTCTCTGGATGCGATTAATACGCCATTTTTGCGAACTTCAAAACCATAACCCGTGTATCGCGTACCTCCCGGGTTATTACCGCTCCCCGGATCGTCATACGCCACACCGTTAAAAATAATGGGCGGAATAATGATTTGGCGGTCAAAGTTATGATCATCGTAAATGGTGACTGTAACCGTCCCGTTTGGTGTTTCCGTGTTACCCCACGTACCAGCCTTTTTCGGGAATGATTTGGATACAGTTTTAACGAAGTCACCTCTGACCTGGTTCGCCTCCAGCATGCCCTTAATCGTACAGTTTTCATTTACCGTGACATTATTGAGCGTCCCGGAGTTCGCATTCACGTTACCGCTGATATCAGCATTTCTCGCCGTCAGCCGCCCGTCCGGTGTCAGGGAAAATGCCGGAGGATTACCGCCGCTGGTAATGGTGGGAGCCGTCAGATACTTCAGGAACACTTCGTTCATGAATATCTGGTTGCCCTGCGCCACAAACATCGGCGTTTCATTCCCGTTTGCCGGGTCAATAAACGCGATACGGTTAGCGGCAACCAGGAACTGGCTCAGTTTGCCTTCCTCCGTATCCTCCATGCTGAGGCCAATACCCGCGACATAATGTTTGCCGTCTTTGGTCTGCTCAATTTTGACGCCCCACATGGCATTCCATTTATCGTTAGCGTCCTTCCACTCTTTCGAAAACTCCTCCAGTTTGCTGGCGTTATCTTCCGTCAGCTCAAAGTTTTCCAGCAGTTCCTTGCCGAGATGCGTTTTATTGATCAACCCTTTATAAAAATTCAGATAACCTTCCGCATCATCGCTCGCCCGACCGACGGCCTCCACAAATGCCGATTTACCAACAGTGTTCACGCTGCGGATATAAAAGTAATAATCATAACCCGGCTTAATATTGCTACTGGCGGCTATCCAGTACAGCGCCGTACCAAGATAACGCGCGCTGGTTTCAACCTGCCTGATATCGGTAATCCGCTTTTCCGAGAACCAGAACTCAAACTGCACCGTCGGGTCATATACAGCCAGTTTCGGGACCGCTGTTATCTGAAAATACCCTGGTATCAGTTCAATAGTGACAGGCGCTGCCGGTGCCGCAATCCGGAACGATACCGATGCCGGATCGCCCTGCTGCCCCCACGCATTTACCGCCCGGACTGTCAGCGTGTAACGCCCCAGCGCCAGTTGCGTGAAGCGGTATGTGGTTTCCGTCGTCCGGGCCGTGCTGACCAGCCGCTCACTGCCGTCGTCCGCTGTTACGGTCAGACGGAGCAGGAAGCTCACGCCCTTCACCACCTTCGGCGTGTCCCAGCGCGCCAGCACCTGATATTCCCCGCTGTCTGCGGTGACTTCGGCGGTCAGGTGCTGCACCGCTGGCGGCGTGACACCATTCACCGTGCCGCTCTGGTCGCCGTCAAAGTGCGCCCCGTTATCCACGATGGCTTCTTTTTCCGGCACATGCTGCACGGCGGTGATGGCATACGTGCCGTCGTCGTTCTCACGGATACTCACGCAGCGGAACAGTCGCTGGCGCAGCGTCGGCAGCTTCAGCCCCCATACGCTGTATTCAGCAACACCGTCAGGAACACGGCTCACTTTTACCTTCACGCCGTCGGTGACGGACTGAACCTCCACGCTGACCGGATTGCCACTTCCGTCAACCAGGCTTATCAGCGTGGTACCGGAGGATGGCAGCGTGATTTCACGGTCGAGCGTCAGCGTCCGGGTCTGGCTGTTCACCGCCAGCACGCGACCACCGGTGCTGATACCGGCATAGTCATCATCGCAGATTTCAATGACATCGCCCGGTACATGGCGAAGCCCTTCGGCACCCACGCTGAAGTCCACGGTCTGCGTTTCCAGCAGCTCCGTTTTAATCAGCCACAGCCCGGCGCGGTGTGCCTGCCCCCGGCTGGTACAGCCAAAGGCATCCATCTTCGTGACGTTACGACCGTAACGGAGAATGGCCTGCGTATCTTCAACAAGCTCTGTCGCCGTCTCCCAGCCGTTATTCGGGTCAATCCAGTTCACCTCAACGGCATTATGGCGGTCCTTCAGGGCGCTGAAGCTGTAGCGGAACGGCGCGCCATCATCCGGCATCACCACATTACTGCGGTTATAGGTCCACACCTTATCTGATGGTCGGTCCTGCACGAACGTCAGCGTCTGCCCGTTCCATACCGGCATACAGCGCATCGCCGAGCAGAAATCACTGAGCACATCCCACGCCTTACGCTGCGTGGTCAGCCAGGCATTACAGGTGATGCGCGGCTCCGTGCCGCCAAAGCCGTCCGGCACCGACTGGTCGCAGTACTGGCCGATGACATACAGCGCCCATTTATCCACATCCGACGCACCAAGACGTTTTCCCATGCCGTAGCGCGGATGGGTCAGCATATCCCACAGACACCAGGCCATGTTGTTGCTGTATGCTGGCTTAAACGTTCCGTCCCAGATACCGCTGTATTGTCGCGTCTGCGGGTTATAGTTCGACGGCACCTGCAGAATGCGCCCGCGAAGATGATAATTACGACTCACCTGCTGGCTGCCGAACTGCTCCGAGTCCACCTGTACGCCGACCAGTGCCGTGTTCGGGTAGCACTGTTTCACATCGATGATTTCGGTGTATGACGACCAGAGCGTTTTGTTCTGCAGCTGGTCTGTGGTGCTGTCCGGCGTCATCCTGCGCATCCGGATATTAAACGGGCGCGGCGGCAGGTTATCCACCACCACCGAGGCCAGATACTGCGAGGTGGTTTTGCCTTTAATGGTGATGTCTTTTTCCGTCACCCAGCCACCGTTACGCTGTATCTGAACCAGCAGGCGGACTTCCGACGGATTCCGGTCCCCCTTTGAGGTGGTTTCCACCAGTGCCTGCACACCGAAGGTAAAGCGCAGACGGTCGATGTTTGCAGACGTGATGGTCCGGGTAATCGGCGTGTCGTACTTCACTTCCGTACCCAGCACCGTCTCGGAGCCGGAGGATTCAAATCCCTCCGGCGGTGTCTGCTCCTGCTCACCGGCCCGGAACACCACCGTGACACCGGAGATATTGGTATTCCCCTCCCCGCCATGCATGATCTCCACCATGCGCTGCGTCATTCGGACAAATCCATTTTCAATAGCCTGCTGATAATCAATGATCACCAGCGCCGACTCCTCGAAAAGGCACTGAATTTCAGCGGGGGCATGAGCGTAATAGTCCGCAATTCTGCTGAAATTAAACACCGTGTGACGTTCTGCCGCACACAGGAGGAATTTCTCAATATCAGGATCAAGGGACGCCGAACGTATCCGGCTGATCAGCTCCTGAGTTTTCGTATCGTCGTACAGTTCACTGATATCCGGTTTACCGCCCGACGGCTCATAAACAGGCGTATCAATTTTCGTCGTATACGGCTCCTCCTTATTTCCTATACCGGGCAAAACATCCGTCAACAGTTCATCAATTTCTGTCGGGCCGAAGCCTGTCAGGGAGACATCAAAATCAGCATTGATTAGGACCGACAGCTCCATCCGCAACAGATCTTCATCCCAGCCAGCATTCATCGGTAGGCGATTATCTGCCAAGCGGTACGCCTTTTTCTGCTCATCCGTCAGGCCAGACAGAACAATGACCGGAACAGAATCCATTTTGAGCATTTCAGCCGCCATAACACGACCGTGACCCGCAATAATTTCGCCCTTTTCGTCAATCAGCACCGGATTAGTCCAGCCGAATTGCTTAATACTTTCTACCAGTTGTGCCACCTGCTCAGTACTGTGCGTCCTGGCGTTGTGCGCATACGGTGACAATTCTTGTAATGGGCGATAGACTATCTTTAATTTCTCGCTCATACAGCCTTGCTTTATGAATAAAACGCACCCCAGCAGCCAGTGCTACTGGGGGCGGAGGTGTTGCTGGTAAAGTTAGGTATTGGATCAATGAGTGAGTCAATATAATATTAAACTCACAATTATAAATCAGCCATATATTAGGAGCGCCAAAAAAAAACTGAAAACAATATAATAACAGGATAAATTTCAAGGCGACCAAGAATCATAGCTATGCACATTAAATATTTTGCAATGTCATTAAGCACTCCGAATGACGATGCAGTAGCCCCAAAACCTAATCCCATATTATTAATACATGCAGCCACTGTTGCAAATGATGTAAGAAAATCATATCCCATACCATTTAACACCAGTATAAAAAACACCGTGAAGAGAGTATAAAGAAAAAAGAAACTCCATACAGACCTCATTACACGATCTGTAACTATCTTCCCTCCTACATTTACACTCAACAACGCTCTGGGATGAGAAAGCTGATTTATCTCGTGTTTGCTTTGTTTGAAAAGTATAAGAAATCGAAGTGACTTAATTCCACCACAAGTTGAACCTATACATCCCCCAAAGAAACTTGACAACAGCAAAAACACTATCGTGTGCGTGGGCCAGTTTGCATAATCTTGCGTAGCTAAACCATTATCAGTGAGCATGGAGCTGGCAAGAAAAAACGAATGAATAAAACTTCCATGCAAGTCATACATACCTATATGCCAGACCTGGAAAGAGGTAACAATGATCACCACTAAGGCTATTAACAGAAAGAAACGAAGTTCAATATCTCTGATTAAAGGTTTTATCGTTTTTCTGCTAATAACAATATACCAAAGAGTAAAGTTGAAAGCCGATAGCAGGGAAAAAGCACCAGCCACCAGCTCAACCAAATAGTTATTAAAATATCCGATACTCTCGCTATGAGTTGAGAAACCACCAAGCGAAACTGTGGAAATCCCGTGACAAATAGCATCAAACAAAGGCATTCCTGCAAGTCTATAACAGACAATACAAGCAATACCTAATAAAGAATAAGTTATCCACAGTGTCCGTGACGTATCGGCCAGGCGGGGAGTGAGTTTGTCATCCTTAAATGGCCCCGGCATTTCTGACTGATAAAGCTTTGCACCACCAATACCCAATAATGGCAATACTGCAACCGCCAGAACAATAACTCCTAAACCACCTATAAAATTTAACTGTGACCGATAGTACAAATATGCCCGAGGTAATGAACTAACATCATCAATTACAGTTGCTCCTGTTGTTGTTATTCCAGAAACCCCTTCAAACAGAGCATCAATGAACGTTAAATTAAGTTCTGAGTCAATCCATAAAGGGAATGCACTAATAACAGAAAACAAAATCCAAAACATTACAATTATAATAAACCCATCACGGGTACGTAATTGAATGCCAGATTTCTTAGTTGTATACCACGCTCCGCCACCAATGCAAAAAAATATAACGAAAGTTATAAAGAAAACGAACAGGCTTTTTTCTTTATAAAACAATGCTACAACCATTGGTGGCAACATTGAAAGACTATAGAGCCAAACCAGGAACCCACACATATGAGTAACAACTCTTACATGAGATGTATTCATATCTAAATATTCTTTCAATTATAACCACCTTGCTGCAATATTATGATTATACTGTATAAAATTTAACTCCTCTTAGATCTTACTTCACTGTTCCTTATGAAACAATCATCAAAATGAATCATATTGTAGTTAAGATTTTACTTTAAACACTGTTCGGTTATGTATTGCTGAGCACCTTCAAGTTGGGCCTGCATCATTACCAGTCGTTCCCGGAGGGTGAAATAATCCCGTTCAGCGGTGTCTGCCAGTCTGGGGGAGACTGCATTATCCACGCTGGAGGTGGCGGTGGCTTCACGCACTGACTGACAGACTGCTTTGATGCGCAACCGACGACGACCAGCGGCAACATCATCACGCAGAGCATCATTTTCAGCTTTCGCATTAGCTAACTCCTTCGTGTATTTTTCATCCAGTGCAGCAACATCACGCTGGCGCATCTGCATGTCAGTAATTGCCGCGTTCGCCAGCTTCAGTTCTCTGGCATTTTTGTCGCGCTGGGCTTTGTAGGTAATGGCGTTATCACGGTAATGATTAACAGCCCATGACAGGCAGACGATGATGCAGATAACCAGAGCATAAATAATCACGGCAACTCTGCTCACTGCTCTATCCCCCAACAGGCTAATGCGCTCTCCTGATCACGACGAATAACCTGACCGTAACAGTTATTTGAACGAAGGCGGCAATCGCGCCCCCTGTCCTTAATCCACCAGCGAATCGCCTCGCAGGCACCTTTACGATCACCTGCATTCAGCCGCTTATAAAATGTCGACGGAAAACACTTAGCGGGGCCAATGTTATAGGGACAAAATGACGCGATACCCGCTTTTTGTGGTTCGGTCAGTGTTACTTTAATATTGCGATCCACCCATGCCAGCGCCTTATCACGCTCAATGGCATTAACCTGATCGCATTTTTCCTTCGTCAGCCTCATTCCCGGTATGACGGGCTTACCATCCACCATTGTGGCACCACGACAGATGGTCCATATACCGGAACCATCGCGGTATGCCGTTGTGTGGTTACCTTCTTTTTCATCCAGAAACTGGTCGAGAATATCAGGCGCAGGCGCACCGACGGCAATCAGTGCCAGAACGGCAGCCGACAGGCCGTATCTGATTTTTGCGTTCATGGATATTTATCAGGATTTATCGGTTTCTGAACCCTGGATATGTTTATCTGTCCCGGCCTGTTGAATCAGGCAAGGAATAGTTAAATACAATAGAGAGGATTATTTATGGACAATAGCACCATTTCTCTACAGGAGTTGCTCGACTGCATTTCCAGGCTTCGGGATGATGTAAATGCCCTTACTGTCGCATTTTCATATCTGGCATTCTCAATTCCCAAGGAACAAATGCAACCAACACTGGCATCGCTCCAGCTTGAATCACTCAACCCCAAATGGTCCCAGCAACAACAAAATTCTTTCAAGTGGCTGGCGGTATTACTGGAAGAAAAATATGCTGGTGAAATTACCATTTCGGCGGAGTCTTCAGTGAACCAGTAATTCTTCCCGGCAGTTTTCCTTTGTAGGTTATCCGCACACCCTGCGCCTCTAAAATTATGGGGCGCTTTTCCGGTGACTGCTCATCCCCTTCACATAACCCGGCAGCAACATCCAGGAAGACCTGTCTGATGCTCCTTCTGGCTGCTGCCTCATAAAACTCCAGCGTGGCACCTTCAACACGGTCCAGCGAGATGTCCAGGTCAAAAATTTCACCGTCAAAGCGTTTTTTTGTCCCGTAACGCTAAAGTTACCGTAACTTTATTCTCAAAATTGCGGATCCCTTTCACAATCAGTTCATAGTTTTGAGTCATTGAATTACTCTCCCCGTGCAGCCTTACGCTTATCTTCTTTAATCTTGAAATAAAGATTTGTCAGATACGTCAACAGGCCAAACACCAGACTACCCAGCACACCTATTGCTGCCCACTGTGAGGGCGTGACTCTATCGAGCAACTGTAAAAACCAGTAGCCAGCACTGCCTGCGGAGGTGCCATAGGCGACACCTGTTGTTAACTTATCCATGGATTAAGGACCACCAGCCCAAGCTCAGGCACCAGAACAGGTCTAAGTAATACCCGCACGTTACCTCCAGATCCGTTGCTGGAAAGTGCGGGACGGACGTGGTGGGCGTTCGGAATAAGGCAGCCTGACAGAGATTATCCAGTGCCGATAGTCGAGACTGAGAGCTTTCTTAACCTCGAACCCGCGCCTGCGGTAAGAATGAATCAGCCATTCGGCCTGTTCTTCAGTACATGGTGGGTGTTGGTACCAGTCGGTTTTAAATGCGTGTGAACGCCGCTCATGCCGGATGGCAAGGTCGGTATCAGAATTGTGAAATTTGGTTTTGTGCGCCATCTGTTTTCTCTGCTGGCGCAGCAGGTGTCAGGTGTTCAGGCTGACGTGCGAATTGTAAACCAGAATGCCAGGAAAAAACAAAACCCGCCGAAGCGGGTTAAGTGCGGGTGCGTTGAGGATGCCTGACACATCAGAGGTGGCGAGGGATTTCTCCCCCGCCAGGTCTCTTACTCCTCAGGTTCGTAAGCTGTGAAGACAGCGACCTCCGTCTGGCCGGTTCGGATTCGTACCTCGCAGAGGTCTTTCCTCGTTACCAGTGCCGTCACTATGACGGTTAAACAGATGACGATCAGGGCGATTAACATCGCCTTTTGCTGCTTCATAGCCTGCTTCTCCTTGACCTTTCGGTCCGTAAGAGGCTAATCTCTATGTGTCGCATAGATATGGCCTCAGATTAATGTTAAGCGTCTTGCAGGACGCGTAATGTTAACTGGGGCTTTTCTCTATCTGCCTTTTGGTGTTCATGCCTGAGACAGATAGCCTCAAGCACCCGCAGTTATTCTACTTAACTAAGATTTCCCCGCAAACCGTTTTTGTCCGGCACAGTAAATATCCAACTAAACCAATGGCGTTCGCTGTATTTACCGCCAGTATTCAATGCACATGACCGCCATGAACACCCCTAAAAAAAGGGCATTTATATGTCCAAACATTAATATCAAAACATCAATTTTTTCCATATACCTTGCTGTGAAGATGATGGGCATACATGATGCGAACAACCAGAACGCAACAAACAAAAACTGCAATGCGTTTTTCATTATTCCCCCTACAATCAATGTGCAATAACATTTAAACACACCTCAATTTGGCCGGACATATAAATATCTAAACCAGAAAAAATCACTTACATAGCGTTACAAACTCTTTAGTCTAAATATTCATCGTAAAACATTCCCCATACTTATCAGCCCGTTCTGCGCCAGGTAGCTCATTGCCTTATCTGGGAATCTGTAATCAGGTTTCCGGATGCTGGTGGATTTTCGCGTTTTAGTTGTTCATAAAAGTGCACAGCTTTAACCAGTTCTTCTGATGTAACCGGGACTGGCGGGGCAGTGAATAAGGCCTGAATTTCATAGTTCGGCCTGTCGTTACAATCCTCTTTTTTCGGTACATATTTCCAGTCACCAGACCACTACTTCCCCTGAAAGTCCGTAACGCCTTTTTTTTCACGTAGCGATATCGCCATGCCACTGTTTTTGCTTGCCCCGCCGTTTCATGCCCTTCCTGATAATTAACCTCGCTCATTCATCGCCCCACTCATCACAATATGCTTCGACCGGAGTTTTTCCTG
>OAVY01000104.1_pt1 | contig 38222 bp, 50 predicted proteins | sample 1476481 | NCBI WGS metagenome assembly OAVY01 (sample SAMEA2580116, study PRJEB22360) | human gut metagenome | biome: human gut; feature: human-associated habitat; material: faeces | place: Denmark | collected 2008/2010 | reverse complement strand
CGGAGCCGACCACCGCTGGATTTATCGCGAGGGAGTACCTTTTATCATTCATTCTCAAAATAAAAAGACAAAAGGTCAATGGTCGAACTTTTAGAGAAGTAAGCAAAAGGGACTACGTGGTTGTGCGTAGTCCCTAATGATACTTCTTGTGCTGTTAAGCCCTGTGGAGGTGTTGTACAAGAAAGGTATTCACTATGAACGTACCCTACAGTGTGTGGTAGTGAAAGGAGGACTGACCAAAGCCCCATCACTCCACACTTGTAGCCTATCATAAGTGTTACCTCTAATTGCATATTGTCTTTATTTATTTTTAGAAAATACTTGACAAAAGCTCTTTACTGCGTTCCGTTGGATATTATATATCTGTGCTTCGCTATAACTCATATCCTCGATGACCTCCTTCATGCTCATTCCAAAGTAGTATCTGTTCTCTAAGAATGTACGCTCAATGTCATTAGGTATCTTACATATCAATGTCCATAGCTCGTATCGTTCCTTAGATAGATTACGGAATTCATTATTAAGGTCACGCTGCGCAGTATTTAGATTAAGCTGTTGCTCTGGTGTATTCGACCGTTCGTCTTGTGCCTCCACCTCTAGGCGTTGCAGGTGTGACTCAATGTCTTTCATGCGCCTACGACTATTCAGTAGCCGCTGCAGTTTCCTAACCCCTGGATGCTTACTCCCAGTACATGACTTAGTATTCATAGGCATCACCTACGATAACGATCGCTTATCTAACTTCAAGGGTTGCTCATCCTTATTCGGAGTAAACCTGCCATTGATGTCATAAGATTCTATATTTGCCAATGCCATTTCATGTAATTCATGTATAACCCCAATAATATTATTAGGAGTTTTAGCGAATTGTTTTGCCACGGCGCACATCATCTTAACAGTCATATGAGCCGCATTTATCCCATTAACATTTTCCATTTCGATGGAACATGAATAAGCCTCTTTATCGTTAGACTCAACTATAATTCGCATTGTTTTATCTTCCATAATAGGCCTCCTATACTTCTTGCCATTCCTGTAAGATTTCACTGTACCGATACATTGTGGTATTAGTTAACTGATACGCAGCATCGTTTAAGTTATATCGATTAATCCACGCACGGTAGATGTCAGTCAAGTAGTCTTGTAGCTCAGCCTTTTGGCTAGGTGTAACCACATTATCATGTAGGTAATACACCTCTTCACCTTGGTCCGCCTCATCTTGACATCGCTTAATATCATTCTGAATAACTTCATCTACGTTAATGTGTCCTGGATATGGTACTGCACGACCTACAACAATAGTCATACCTTCACACGGTTTACATTGGTCTGCTATCCAATGTAGCTCCTTTAGTGCTTCGTCCCAGGTGTCACACACCATAATATATTCATAACGATCTAATGTGACGTATCCTCCGAATAGTGGTTTCATTTCATCACCTCATTAATGTACCTATCCAAATACCATCGTGCTTTTTTTAGGTCCTCTAGCTTATCGCCTTTAGAGCCTGCACGAGCTATATACTTAACAACATTACCAAGATGGAACGGCAACTGTTGGTCCTCAATGAAGTCTATAACTTTAATCTTGCCCTTGTTATAGTGTGAAGGATGGTCAACCGCATTAGAAATTGAAATGGGCTTCACGTCAGTGGTAACATATAAGTCTTTGGTGCTATCTGCGGTAATATAAGATTCAGTAGTTTCCTTTTTGGAAATAACTGGAGTACTTTCATTAACCTTCTTAGATTGATTATCCTTAGGTAATGCCTTTTGCTTAGGCTCACTTAATTCTGCTCGGCACGTTGGACAATTAACCGCAGGTCTGCCCTTACCAGTTTGTTCAAATGGTTTACCACATCGTTTACATTTAGTTTTCACCTTTACTTCTTTTTCTTCTTTAGGTGGCTCTTCTTTAGGCTTATTTAAAATAGCCATCAATTCATCCTTAGCACATTGCTTACAGTACCGTTCGTCTTTCTTCGCTAAGAATGTACGTCCACAACGAACACATTTTCTTGCAAGTGGCATAATCTAATCCCCCTTCTAAATCCTGTTTAATGCTTTCCATTCACTTAAGGTAAAGGTAGCTAAACCATGTTTCTTAGCAAATTCATACTCGCCATTACAGCCACGACTTGTTTGCCAATCTTCACAGAGAACTAATACATCACAATGGCTAAGTAATCCAAGACAGATATCTAACCCTTTTTGGTAGTCATCACCAGTCAGATATACATACCCATAATTATGGATAGGTGATACATAATCATGTGTTAAATCATTCAGCACTAACTCACCCATGATCACGTCAATCTTTTTACGGTTGCTTTCCTTACCACCAAATGGATGAGCAACATATACAAGTTTTTTATTCATAGCTTCAACCTTTCACTGTAGTTCTTCTAGCGTTTCAATATGAACCCATATCCCAGTCACTGGGTTCCAGTACTTTTCAGTAACTTCACTGCACACCTGGGCATCATCATTCCAATAGTTGAGTGAAGTCATACAGTCTTTAAACAATTTAATTAGGTTATCTGTATCTGGCTTAGTGGTTTTCCACTGAGCCTTTTTACAGTTAGCCTTACCAAAGCACCACTTCGTAACCAATCTAATGGGCCCTTGTATTGGATCCATAGGAGCATGTGGTGCTAGTTCTTCAGTAAATAACTTTCTGATAGCCTTTACCTCTGCTGACTCATAAAACCTTGGCGTACCATTCTTAACAGTTACCCTTTTCTGTTGGTGGGTACCTGTTGGAACTTTACGAAGAGGAATAAAGAATTCAATTACAATTTCAATCACATCCTTAATCAATATGTTTTTCGCATTTAGCCAATATGTCTTGAATAAGTGTCAATGGGATATTTGACCGTAAATTATATCTATTGCTTCCAGATTTAAAATCCTTCATCTGTATATTCGCCGGTACATTTTCCTTAAGTAGTTTTAGGTTAATATTGTTGCCAAATTTAGTTGCTTTCTTTAATGGATATCCATAGTTGTTGTAATAGGTTAGATTTTCATAAGGAATATCAAACCCTATCACATTCGCTATATATTCCCATATTCGCCCATATGCTGGGTTTTCTATCACAAACACTTTAGGCCGGTAACGCTCAATGATTTTTAACGTATTGTAGATACACATTTCACCATTGATACGTGTTAAGAATGACTTATCATATTTAAACTGATAGTTTTCATAATCGATGTGATTTCTGATTGTGAATTTACTACCTTTTTCGTACTCACCAAATAGGCTGATAGTCATATCTTTTTCTTGTTTCCAGCAAGCGTTACCACCTTTCATAGCACTAGCAACGCTCCAACTTTCACAAGGCGGACTAGCTAGTATTACATCTGGCTTATCTAAAGCATCTAATCGTGACCATAAGCATTGTTTGTCATACAAAGTATTAATTGCTAAGTCTTGGTTAACATCAGCATTATTAATCCCTATAGATATAATTTGGTGCTGCCCCCCCCTATTTTTGTTGTACTCAGCAACTGCATTTGAATAGCTACCATTTCCATCATCAAACAATCCCCATATCTTCATACATCACCTCATTCACTGTAGTTAGATCCAATGACATATTTACACTTCCTTAATCTATGTCTAATACGCTTGATGTTGTTACCAATATAAGCGCCTACATCACATTGCAAGTTACGTTCTTTATGTTGTCTATCCATTCTAGCTTTGTACATTATGTAACTCACACATGTACCATGACAGCCAACTGAACGGAGCTCGCAATTCTTACATGGAGTTTTCATTCAAAATCACTCCTTAATGTAATCTTTAATTCGATATGTTTTAGATTCAAGAACTACCCATGCTGTATTTTCATAACTATGACGCTTTTCCCATGCTTGAAATACTTTCGTTAATTCTTCGCTTAGTTCTTCAACATGTTCATCTTTAACATGTGCCATATAATTATCTGACCATTCAGCAATTTCATCATCCATGTTGATATCTGACACATCCCAAATTACTCTTTCTGCATCAACCTTTGGTACATAATGGTAAGGATGTCCAATATCCACTGTTTCATATGGCATATAGCATTCGCACATATAGCTATGATCACTATCTCCTGTTTCGTATACTTCGGCATACGTTTCTATGAAATCTTGAATAGCATCTTTAATGCTATTTTGTGGTACGCCTGCATGTTCATCGAATACCCAACAATATTTAGTTTCATCTTTAACTAACATTCATTCACCTTCTAGCATTATATTCAAAATAACAACCTCCGAAGGAAGAAAAGAAAAATCGTTATGTAAGGCAAGAGAAATTTTAAAGGAGGAGGGTAGAAAGGGGAGACTTTAGTCCCCTTTTTACCCCTTTGAAATTTTTCTCTTACATCGGGAAATTAGGAAAGAAAAACCTATATATATATATAAGGTGTTTCCTCCCTATTGTTAACCCTCTAACCTATCTACAAGTTCACCTAATTCAACTTTATAAATTGGCATTTCTTTTAAATAGTTTCTTACGGTTCTTTCACTGACATTCATAATCTCGGCTACCCGTTTTATATCCGCTCTATTACCAAAGTTACTTTCAGCAGCAGCAATATTAAATGCATCAACTAATTGCTGTTTCTTTTTCTCTTTAGCTGACTGCTTAGCCTTGTTCATTTTATTAAGGCCCTTTTCTTGAGCGTCCTTGAACATAGCCATCGATAAGAAACCACTATCATCGACTTTATGAATTGGATATTCAAACCATAGATCAACAGGTTTGAAGCGAGGGAATTCACGGAGCGTACCTTCCATTCTCCATGCAGTACATTGGTTAGTATCAACTGGAGCACCTTCAAGTTTATTTTCGTCTAGGTTCTCTGCTTCAATTTCTAGTAAGTCGATTAAAGCATCTGGGTCACGAGCAAATACACCGGAACCGGATGCACGGTCCATAGACCGCTTACCAGTTTGATTGCCCTTAGAATGGTGGTGACAATAGATGACTGCACATTTTAATTCAGTACATACCTTGTCAAATTGGTTACAGAAATTAGCCATTTGGTCAGCGCTGTTTTCATCACCAGTAATCACCTTGTAGATAGGGTCGATAATGATAGCCTTATACCCTTTCTTTTCAGCCCTACGGATTAGCTTAGGTGCTAATTGATCCATAGGTAGTGACTTACCACGAAGGTTCCAAATAGATATGTTATCTAAGTTATTTGGCGCCTGGTGTAGTGCTTCATAGACATCCTTAAATCGATGTAAACATGATGCACGATCAAGTTCCAAATTTACGTAGAGTACTTTTCCCTGTGCACAGTCAAAACCGAACCACGGTCTACCTTCTGCAATAGAGATACATAATTGGATAAGTGCGAATGACTTACCGGCTTTAGATGGACCTGCGATGAGCATCTTATGGCCTTCACGAAGGATACCATCAATTAAGCTAGGCGCTAAATCAGGTAAGTTATCCCAAAGTGCCTCTAAATCTTCCGGCTCAGGTAAGTTATCATTGACAGCAGCTATCCATTCTTCCCATTCCTTGAATGACTCTTTACCAATGTTCGTAGCGATTAAGAATTGAGGCTTGCCCGCACGCATAACACCAGGCATACGTGATAACCGGCTAGGGTTTTTGTTTTGCTTATCAACCTTAAAACCATTCTTCTGTACGATTTGATATAGGAAGTCTACTCTGGTGCGGTACTCAGAATAATCATTAGCATCGATATGCACGATGGCATGGATGCTTTTACCACCGCTATATACCATAGCTGCGATCGGTAACTCTAATTGTTCTAAGATAGCCTTTTGCTTTCCGAGTTCCATATTGTCAGACTCGATAAGTGCGAATTTGAAAGATGATACATTATCGTTCTTTACTCCTTTGCCATCTAATGCATTAAATCGTATCCAGGCGCCCGCTTCTTCGTCGAGGGTACCTATTGCATCATCAACCTTTTTATTGGCTCTCAGAGCGTCTAAAATTTGATTTTGCGTGCGTCCATAACTTCCTTTAGTCGGTGATTTAATCTCTGTACCGTCTTTATCTTGATGAGTGTAGACAGTATTTACATAGCCAACATAATCGTCTGGCTCGAATAACGCTTGTAGGTACTTTGTTAAGTCCTCTACACGTTGTTCTTGAGGGTAGTGCTTTGGAATTTCAATGTCAGATGCTTCCACCCAGGTCTTATCAATAATTTTGTATGGATCCAGATTAGCCATAACCATAGTTCCAAATGGAATAGCAGTTGCATCCCATTGATTACTGCGACTAGATGTCCACCCGTTCTCCTTAGCCATCTGAGTGATAGTTGCACCTGTGATTTGTTTACCAGTGTAAGCACCGAATGAATTCCATTTAGCTTCACATTCACCAGGATGGAACCGTTCACCGTCATTAGATGACCACTCTTCCCATACGAACATTGGATACCCTTCATGGTGAAGTGCAAGGCCTACGTTTAGCCATTCTTCGTAGGAGCAATCGACTGGGTCGATAAACTCCAATACTTCTCTTAAATCTAACTTATTCTGTTCCATTTGCACTCCTTTATGATGGTTGGTACGTTGCAGGTTTAACTCCTTTCGGTATTCTCCAACCACTAGCACTAATGCGGCTAATCATGTTAGACGCTTGTGTGTTAGTCCAAGTACCAACATTCTTAAAGCCTTTATTTTCTAAGAATCTAATTTGTTTCGGAGTGGATAACCCCTCCGCTTTACGTTTGTGTAATCTATCGATAAGCATGGATGCTTTACCTGCATCTTCAATGGTGTCAGGATTAAGACCAAAGTCCTCGATAGTTTTCTTTTGCTTATCTGTAATGCTCGATGCTTGCCAACCAAATGCAGGCACATAATGTGTTAGATCCTCAGCTTGAATAGAGAATTCAAACTGTAATGGGTCTACTAATTTGGCTTTTTTCTTACGCATGGCTGCAAGCTCTTTAGCAAGAGATGCTTCACGTTCAGCAAGTACATCACGTTCGACTTCTTCCTCAGCTTCCTCTAAGCCCATACTTGATGTTTCAAGTATCTCTGTCATCTTAATGGCCACATCATCTGACTTAGCGATTAAGTGAGCAGGTCTACATAGCGAGTGCTTTTCATAGTGCCATAGGAAGTCAAGCACCAATAAGTGGTCTTTTCCTTCGCATAACCGAGTACCACGGCCAATCATTTGGGTATATAACGCTCTTGATTTAGTCGGTCTAAGTACAATTACGCAGTCAACACTTGGGCAGTCCCACCCTTCAGTGAGTAGCAGAGAGTTACAGAGCACATTATATTTACCATTGGCGAAGTCCTCTGTAATTTCGTTACGGTCTTTACTATTACCATTAACTTCCGCAGCGTTAAATCCACGTTCAATAAGCATCTTGCAGAACTTTTGGCTCGTTTCAATGAGTGGTAAGAACACCACTATTTTTCTATCTTTATAGTCAAGTAACGTATCTGCAATCTGTTCTAAGTACGGGTCTAATACTCTACCAATATCACCGGCTTGGAAGTCACCGGCTGTAATCTTTACATTGGTAAAATCGATGTGCAGTGGTAATGTTTGTACTTGTATCTTCACCAGGTAGCCACTACTAATAGCATCACGTAGGGTATATTCATAAGCTAAGCTATCGAACACCTTGCCTAAGTTCTGCATATCTGACCTATCTGGTGTAGCAGTAACGCCGAGTATATCGGCTGTGTCAAAGTAGTTTAATATAGCTTGATAGCTACTAGATAAAGCATGATGTGCTTCATCTATAATGATCGTGTCAAAGTAGGATTTACTAAAGAGAGCTAGCCGGCTGTCACGGCATAGGGTTTGTACAGAACCGACTATGATGCGGTCCCATTTCCCTATGCATGACTGCTCAGCTTTCTCTATTGCTGTAGTCAGTCCGGAGGCTTGCATGATTTTATCTGACGCCTGTTGAAGTAGTTCTTCACGATGCGCCAGGATTAATACACGCTTACCTCTTCGGACTGCCTCCTCAGCAATTTTTGCAAAACATATAGTTTTGCCTTAACCACACCCCGTTGGAAGGACCAACAGGGTACGTCTATTACCTTTCTCCCACTCTGACCATACGGCATTGACTGCCTCTGTCTGGTAGGGTCTTAATTCCATTAGAAGCCTCCGAAGCTATCATCTTTAGGTTGAATAAACTTCTTGATTTCATTGGCAGTACCTTGTGTACCGTCATTCTTTTCATACAGTCTGTGGCTCAGTTCAAATTGACCAGTTTTTCCAATTAATAAGTCAGGATTTGCCATAAACTTTTCACCTGGTTTAGCCAAACCAGTTGCGATGAATACATTAGATACTTTCCACATCATCGAGGGGATCCAGTACAATCTTTCAGTGACTTTATTTTTACCTTGTGCACCACCGTCAGCCTCTAATGTAATAACTGCTTTAGGTGTGTTCGCCGGAATTTTAGCAGTGGCTACATCTGTGTAGCCTTTTTCTACGTTAGTGATAACGAATGGATATACACCTGCAGGAAGTAATGTAAATTCTTTTACCTCTGCTACTACTTCGGAGTTAAAACCTAATGCTTCAGTTCCCAATTGTTCAAATGCGCTGCTCATAATCTGTTACCTCGTTTCTTATTTATTAATGAATTCAACAATTTTGTCCCACATAGGGATAATCCAACCTGTTACGAACGCTGGATCATAATTTTCAAATGGAGTACCTTGTGGATATTTACCACGAGCTACAACTACAGACTGTACTTGGTCTAATGTCACACCATCTTTAGCCATTAAGTCTTTTAATGGTTTAGGGATAGCTGTTTCAACTAATGGTGTTTCATCTGCTACAGGTTTATGCTTTGGTTCGGTTTTAGCTTTTGGCTTTGGCTCTACCTTTGGCTCTTCCTTAGCTACTACTTCGCCAGTTTGTTGCTTGGCTGCCTTAACTACTTCCGGTGAGTAGTCCTCAGTGCTAGCATTGGCTAACTCATTAGCTGCAGCAGTTGGTAGTACATCATCTGGGATAACATGAGCGATTTGACTGTATTCAAATGGCATTACATCTGGTAATCCATGACGGTTTTTAGCGTCCCACGCCGGAGAGTGTGTAGCATACATTAATCGTTTACCATTGACTGCTTTTTTCTTGTTAGTAGTCGATGTAATGATTTCGTTTTTATAGTTAGCGAAGAGTACCATATCCGCCCATTCTTTAATAAGAGGAGAAGTTTGGCTACCGGTTTTCTTACCTAACTTTAATTCAAAGCGATCATATGCACCTAATTCGTCTGGTTGTTCAAACTTACGGATTTGAGTATGAGCAGTAAGCACTACATTCATACCGGCATCAATTACTTCATCAAGTAAGTTAAGGAAGCGTCCCATTTCTTCACGTACAAATACATAGCCTGTACCGTAAGGGAACTCTTCAATACCTTTCTTTTGATGTTGAGCACAGATATGCTCTACACATAGTTGCTCAGCCCAATCGACAGTATCAATGACTAATGTTTGATAGCCACCTGGCATCATTGCAAATTCCTTTACGAAGGAGATAAGCATTGTCCATGATGTAGGCTTTTCAGTACGAGCCACGTCTAGGTGGTCGGTACTGCTTTCTGTATCAATGAATACTGGAGATGGGAAGTGGCTTGCGAAGGTGGTTTTACCAATCCCTTCAGTGCCATACAGCACCACTTTTTGAGCACGTTTACGTTTACCTGTTACAATCTTCATTAAAATTCACCCCAATCATCTGTTACTTTAGGTTCTTCTGTTACATCTTTTTTAGGTTCTGCTTTAGGTTTAGATTTAGCCTTAGTAGTTTTACCTGTAGTGCTGAACTCTTCGCCCTTAATGTGGCCATCTTCAATGATGATGGAGCATTCATCAAGGTTGTTCGTAACGCGAGTGGCGATAACTTGTAGACCCTCTTTCTCCAACCACCCACCGAATTCTTTCATAGTATCGATGTCCATTTGTTCCATATTATCCATCAATACGAAGCCACACTTAGGGTTAAGTGCTCTTACAATAGCTGTGGCCACTTTTAGTTGCTCAGCACCGCTCATGCAGTCCCATTGTTTGCCGTTGTAGATAAGTACGTTTTCCTGGATAGATAGACCAGGTAGTGGCATATCCACAGACTCAAGTAATTTATTCTTACGATCACGGATATCTTGAATGCTATCCGTCAACTCATCGTATTCCTGTTTAAAGTCTGCAGCTTCTTGTAGTGCACGTTGACGTTCTTGGTTAGCACGTACTTTAGAGTTAATTTCGTCTACATTCTTAATTTGTTCTTCAAGTTCTGCTGTAGATTCATCCTCTAAATCTTTAGCTGCAGTTGTTGCGATATCATAATCTTCAGCTAGTTGTGTCTGCTTGGCTTGAAGCTCTTCTAGTTTTCGTTGTGCTTCATCAACCAAATTGTTGACTGTTACCATCTGAGCCTTGATAGCAGATACGTTATTACGTTTCTTTTGGTTCTCAGCGTTGCGAAGTAGAATATCTTGTTGTTGTTTAATGAGTTCCGATGCACTTATAGGTTCCTGTGGAACTTCATCATATGCAGGTAACTCTTTAGCGTATTTGTCTTTCTGATTAGCAATTTGCCCTATAGAATGACGTTTAGCATATACCTCCTGGTATTCACCTTCGAGTTTCTTTAACTCGTCTTCTACGCCCAATAATTGAAGTAATTCATTAGCCTTTTCTTTGTCACTCATTTCCATGAACTTAGGGAGGTCTAAAGCTAATTGACCAATGAAGGTATCTAGGATTTTCTGGCCAGATTTCTTACCTTCTGGATCAAGCACTTTAAGAGTGCTATTAGCACCAGTTCGAGTTACTACCAATCCATTGGATAGCTTTACTTCAAGTTTAGGTGGATTATAACTACCTTCACGTGCAGCACTGGAAGGCTCAAATTTAGCACCCCCAAGCGCCCAGGCAATAGCGTCAAGAATTGATGTTTTACCTTGTCCATTCTTACCACCTATAACAGTTAGGCCATTTTCTGTAGGTTCATATGAAACAGCTTTAACGCGTTTCACGTTTTCCAATTCAAAAGAATTGATTTTAATTTTGTCCATTATGTTTACCTTTCTTGTATTAGTAATCTTGTACTTGGAATATTGTTTCTATTGGAACTCTAAGTCCATCTGCAATTAGGACAGCTGTTTTAAATCTAGCTACTTTCTCGTCTCTTAAATAGCTATACAGTGTGACGTAATGCACTCCACATATTTCAGCAGCACCTTGTACATTCAGCTTCCTTTTAGTCAGCAAGGCTTTAAATTCATCATGCTTTAACTTATATCCGAACCTATTACCCCATGAGTTTTGCTTTATAGTCGTATGCTTAAATATGGAGTTAAAGGACATTCGTAGGTTTTTAGCTATGAGTTCTGCAGTAGATATGCGGCAACAGTCACCGCGATTTAACTTGATAATTCTAGGACTAATACCGACTTCATGACACCATGTAACAAATCCGTATGGCGTTCGTTCATAGACTAACTCTTTTAGGTCTAGACCCTTTCTTAGTACAGCCATGTGCATCACTGGATGTGGGCCACTATAATCTTTCATAACTAATCACCTCACCAAACAATACAGGTATTTCAACCTTAAATACCTTAGCTATGGCGTGAGCTGTGTTGTAGTCCACCCGGTTACCAAGTAGTAACCGTCTAATGGTAGACTTTGATAACTCAGCAGCATCCTGGATAGCCTTTTGAGTTTTGAACTTATCTGACTTATCGTTCCATAGCTTGTAGAACACATCTTGGCGGAGTCTGTAGTTACGCTCAGTGCGTGCCATACAAACGTTCCTTTAGATATTTAATCCGTTCATGTTGGGTAGCGGATATGATCAATAACCCACCTAACATGATTTGCATTAAGAATCCCCCGAATGATACTCGGTCAAGTTCTAGAGAGCCCATAGATCCGATGATTAGGATAAAACCAATTACTTTTATCGCTGTAAGCATTTATGTACACCTCGTATAATTAATGAATGTGAGCATCTTTGAACTCTTTATCAATTCGGCTAGCTGTCCATCCTAGTGTGTTAGCAAGATAGAACCGGAAGCCTTCTTTATCAATGGAGAATGTTCTGCCTTTCTTCCCCTGGCATTGCCAACATTGTGCGAATGGGAATTTGTCCCTGGCGATACATTCACGAACTGCTGTCATAGTCCATCCTAGTACTGTAGCCATTTGGCATACTGCGATTGTCTTTTTAATCATGGTCATATACTCCTTAATGATGTATAATCATCTTAAATCGAATTATTTTTTTGATTGAGCCTCTTCGGTATTTGCGGTACCGAGGGGGCTATTTTGTACGCCTAGCGTAGAGTGTTTGACCATTCTGTCTAACAGGTAACGCCCGTTGCTTAGTGGTCATTTCTTGGTGCGTAGATACCAATGCGATCCTTACACTAATTAGGTCTGCTACGCTTTGGACTTCTTCCAAGTAGCCATTATCAAGAGTACTTATGGTGTATCTATCTAATGCTGCGACTACTGGAGCGATGTCCGGTATTTGTTTATTCATAGTGGATACCTCCTTTTATAACTCAATTCGATATTTCGTATCACTCGGTAAAAAAAAGAACTTCAAGAGGAATGTCAGCCCCCATAAGATTTTTAATCCGTACGCATTCATCATAAGTTAATGGATATTTACCGTTTAACTTATCCAGAATGGTTGCGTATCGAACTTCTAGCTTGTCCGCTAGTACTTTTCGACTCCAACCTAGTCTTGCGAGTTCGGCGTTTAGATTTGGATACATGTATTCACCTCCCTTCACCATCTCTTAGAATACGATATTTCAATAGTTATAATTCGAAATATCGTATTTCTTATATTATCATCATAATACGATATTCCGAATTTGTCCAGTTTAAGCTTGTTTATGATTTATTAACGAGTATTTTAATTACGAAATATCGCATTTAAATATTGATATTTCGTAATTGATGTATTATTATATATATGAGAGGACTTTATGACTAGAGGTGATTACTATGCCGAGAGAACAATTTTTAAAAGAAAAAATATTAGAAATAGATACAATTAAAGGGTTTGCCGCTAGAATTGACATGCCTTATACCACTTTATATTCTATTTTGAATAACGTAGGTGGCGCATCTATAGATAACGTGTTAAAAATTTGTAAGGGGCTAAATATTCCTGCAGATATATTAGAACAATTTGATAGCCAAAATACTTTTAGTTATGATGAAGAATTAATATCTTTACAAAGGAACTACAAAGGTTTAGGTAAGGCTGAAAGACAACAGTTAAATGACTTTATTAGGTTCCTAAAGTCAAAACATGATTCGAATATGCCAGAGGATGATGATCTTGACTAATAATCTTGTAAGTACGATAAAAGAGGCACACAATACACGTAAGTTAATAAGTGATGAAATTAAGCTAACACCTAGAATGGTAATTGAATATTTAATAAAACAAAAAAATGTTTGTGTTAAAACTTATAAACAAGGTGCGCAAGCTCTCGGAGTATCCTCTTTAATAATAGGAATGTATACACAATCATCCGATGCAGCGACCTTATATTTACCTAAAACAAATGATTTGTATATCTTATATGATTCAGAAATAAAAACAAAAGAACGTAAACTGTGGAGTCTATGTCATGAAGCTGGACACATAATTAGGGGGCATCATTTACAGAAAATGAGTGATCCAGAGTTAGTCAAATCCCCTATTTTAGAGTTGGAAGCAAACACATTTGCTAGGGAGCTATTAGCGCCTGCCACTTTAGTATATGGTTTTATTTCTAGGTATAAAACAGAGGGTCCTAATATTGAAGATTTTTACTTTGCCTACAGGTATGTTTTTGGGTTAAGTAAATCAGCTGCTGCATTATCTGCTAATATACTTTCACACGAGGGCCATCAGATTAAAAACGATTTATCTCTAATTCAACAGTATGGCGTCAAGCTAAATAATCTATTTCCTTATATTAGTACGCAAAGAGATTACCATTATTTAGTATCAGCTATGTGTAAAACGGAATACGACCACGTTAAGAGAGCTTACGATTTAAATAAGCCTTTTAGGGAGGGCCTATTTAGTCGTTTTAAGTTTTAAATTTAAGGAGAGATAAGTATGAACAAAAGAGTGTTAGTAACAGCTGTTTTAGGGGTAATTATGGCTGTATTAGTAGGGTATGTAATAACTGATTACCATCAAAATACATCTAATCAAGTAGCTTATGCCGCATCAGAAGAGGCTCGCAAAGCGCAGGAAGCAAAGGACAAAGAAGCCGAGCTGACGAAAAAGGCTGATGCAGAAAAGGAAATATATACTATTCTAAACAACACAAACTTTGAATATGATCAAGTAGACAGGGAATATAAATTCTACAGTTCTAGTCAAAGAGCGATACAACCGAATAACTCTGTATCATGGGTTGCTTTCGTAGACTCCTCGGGTCATTTAGTAGGACCTTTTGTCAAATTTGTTACATTCTCCCCATTAGATATATCTACAAATTGGATATTTTGGGATAAATTAACGTTCTCCAGTTCTGCAGGTAAATATGATTACACCATGCGTGGCGTCATTGCGGGGCAAAGCGGTGGAGGCAAAAATATCAGATTAGATGATTCCGGAACCTATGAGTATGCCTTGCTAACAATCCCCGAAATAGATGAAGGATTGCGCATCTTAACGCAAGGTGATAATCCAATCATCAGATATCGAGGGTCGCAATATTATAAGGACTACTCCCTATCCTCTGAAGAAGTTGAACAGTTAAAGACTGCGCTAACTTTATACAAACTCGGAGATATTGTTGATAATAACTTAGATGTAAATAAGCTATCTAAATAAAATAATACCCCTATCACACGATAGGGGTATTTTAGGAGGTATATATTTATGGCTATGAAAAGAGCTAACGGTTCAGGAACCGTATATAAAATGAAGCACAAACAGTTACGAAAGCCCTACCGGGCGGTAGTAACCTATGGCTACGATGCTAACGGCAAGGCTATTCGTAAATCGGTAGGCACATTTGCTACACAAAAGGAAGCTTACACAGCCCTTGCCCTCTACTCTACCAATCCACCGCAAGAAGAGCAACGTAAAATTACGTTTGGCCAATGCTTTGAGTGGCGGATTGAGGAAGCAGAACGCCAGGGGTTGTCTGCTGGTAGAATGAAGATTATCCATACAATACAAAAGATGGTTAGCCATCTTAACAATATCGAGATGAAGAATATGCGTGCTGCACATTTCCAGCCTATATTTGACACCTCTACGCATACTAAATCGTATCAAAAGCTAATCAAGGCTATCATAGTATCTGTAGGCACGCTGGCCGTAAAACAGGAAATCATACCTAGGAACTATTTCTCCGATATTATCATTAATAAGAATGCTACGCCAATCAAGAAGGCTAACATTTTTTCAAATTCGGCCCTCTACGCTCTTTGGCAACACTCCGACGATATAATTGCCAAGCTAACATTGATATACACCTACACGGGGCTCAGATTGAACGAATTGCAGACTATGAAGCTGGATAATATCCATTTGAAAGAACGATACATGATTGGCGGCTCTAAAACAGAAGCCGGTAAAGACCGTTGCATACCTATCGCGGAATGTATCTATCCGTTCATCAAGGAACTATATCAACAGGCTCAATTTAAGCGTGTAGAGTGCCTTTTAGATAAGGTGATACATAAGGACACCTACCGGCGTGAAATGCAGCGTATGTGCCAAACTCTTAATTTAGGAGAACACAAACCGCATGATACACGCCACACCTTCATATCGATGTCCAGCAATATTGGAATCGATGAAATTATCATCAAGCGGATCGTTGGTCACTCAAGTAAGGATAATATAACCCAGGAAGTTTACACGCACAAAACGATACAACAATACATTGATGCGGTTAACCGATTACCACACGGCGAAGCCCTCCTAAAAGGTGAGCAACGGTTGAGCAACGCTAGCGAAATATAGTGATTTTTGCAAATTTTGAAAAACAAAAAAGCCAGTAAACACTTATGTTTACTGGCTTTCTAAGTTTGCGTTCTTATTCAGCGGAGAGTATTTTAAAAGTTCATTTACCCTCTCTATTACTGCATTTTGTGTATTTTAGGTTGAGCAACGGTTAAGCAACCGTTACAAATTTTGCAGAGATTTAAAGGGCTATTCGATCTTAGTATCGTTTTTTGTTTCACTAGAAATTAGTACCTCTTCACCATATAGTCGTTCCATCCCTTGACGAGTTACAAGCCAATTCTTACCCGATTTTCTAGCTTCATCATCGGTAAACTGTTTATTTGCGTATCTCTTTAAGCAGCATTGCTTAATGGAATCGGCTGGCACATTCCATCTTTCGCCAGCCTCTTGCGTAGTCATTACATCGTCTAGTTTCATTACAGTACTCCTAATATTGCTAATAGATTATATACAGATAATACAAAGGCAATAATACTGATTATTAAAGTTACTCTTGAAATCATATGCTCGCCATTGTTATAATAGTTAGGAAGAGTGGGGCTCTTTCGAGCCCCGGTGGTTACTGATTTAATAACTGTATTATCGCGATTGCTAGTTGGATAAACGCTGTTATTATCGGTAGCCACTTTTTTATTTTCTTCCTTAACTTCTTCAATGGCATCACCTCCTTCCTTATGTCTATATTATAACACGTTTTCGTGTTGCATGCAATAGTTTTTTTGTTATTTTTTAAAGAAAAAAGAGCCTACTAACTTAGAATATATCTAGGTTGGTAGGCCCTTTACTTTTTAACTACAAACAATTGCTTTACTACTCAACTGACAACTAATAGTTGATAGTTGCGCGTATCCACCATTACACGCTATGGAGATAATTGGATCACCTCTATTTCATCGTCGAATTGATATTCCGATTATCGCTCCCGCCCCTACCACTTGAGATAGGTTGCGCTGCATCCGTAGTCGTTTGATTGTTCTCTTGTCGTTCTCTATTTGCCCTTTCAATTCGGTCAATGAGTTCTGCATTTCGGACAAGGTAACTTCTTGCTTCATGGATAGCATTTTGGCTTTCATTAATTCTGTTTCCAATGTCGATATTGTATTGTGTGCTTCGTTCAATTCTTCCCTTTGCTTCATGACTAAGGACTGTGCCTCGGTCAATGGCAGACTGGATGTCTCGATTAAGCTTAATGCTTTCTCGTTGTTGCTCTTGAGCTCGTTCCACTGCGTTAAGGGAATCGTTATGGTTGGTTCCGCTTGGCTCGTGGAAGATATACCAGAGGCAAAAGATGGAGAGGAGCACAATAGCACCGATAATATAATAAAGCTTAGGATAGCCAGTAACTGTAGACTTGATTTTTTCATACATATATACCCCCTATATATTACTACCCCATTGCTGAGCGTAATATTTAGCTTTCATTCGTATTACATCGCCACCACTACCAGGTTCATCACCTTGGGTAACTACCCATAAGTCCCAACGCTCACATGTAGTAGTTGGTCCGTATGGATCATGTGCGTAAAACCCGTCCATGTTATCCGCTGCTTCAGCATGCGTTAATACATTACTGATACTAGCAGGTAGTCCTAGGTCTACACATAACACTGCTACCACTTGCGCTAGCGTTTCAATTTGTGCAGCAGTCGGTGGATAATCACCTAAGTCATTTACCCATTGAGCTCCATAGGCACAATCTAAGGATATGCCTATAGCTCTGCCATTACGCATCCATGTGTGGCTTTTGTGGTCTGTCAATTCACCATCAATGTAAATATTCCCGCACCCATCAATGTTAATGTGGTAATCGTCAAACTGTTGGTTGTATCGACCTGCAGTCCAGTGTATGTACACTTTATCGATGTAACCTACAGCCCTACTGCAATAGTCGTTTAAGTCGCTTAAACTAACGTTTATCATCCGCACTCCCCCTTTCCATCACAGGTGGTACCTTTGGTTGTTCTTCTAGCTTATCAGGGATACCGTTATTATCCTTGTCTATCCAAAGCGCTAAGAACCCTACAAGGGCAGTTAGAACGCTTGGGATAAAGATATGATCAATGATATTAATCCCTGTGCTAATTAATTTCCCTGTTTCATCGGATACATGCCCTTGGACAAACGCCATTACGTATTCGATGACTACTAACATAATTGGTACTAGCATGACGAGGACTAATGCCCTCGTCGCTAATACACCTGTAGGGTGGATATTGGCCACCCTAACAGATTGAAATACTTTCTTAGCGCTGTCCATGAGCCGAGGTGGTATGTTCATGTAATTCCTCCCTTAACTCATTAATTCGCTTTTCCATAGATTCGAGCCGTGTGGTTAACATCATAAAGGTAGCTGCAGACTCAGTACGTTCAATACGTGACTGCTTCATTTCGTCTTTAAGCTCACCTAGTGTATCAAATAATGTATTCCACTTGCCCGTGAATTCTACGCTATCCTGTTTCCGTTGCGATTCAATACGGTCTAATAGCGGAACTATCAGAAGCCGATATCCTGCACCTGCTACAATGCCTACGATAGTTAATGTCGTAAGCAAATCGTTCAACTCAAACTGCCAAGTCCAGATGAGATATACACCCCCTTACTCTGTGCTAACTAAGGACCCGGTATAAATTATTACGCTGTTGGAATGCCGATTTTATTATAAATACCATCATTATAAATAATTGTGTTATTGTCAAGAGTAACTCTAATTGCTCTATCGCCTGTATTAACTGTGATTGTACCTTGAATAAGTGTAGTGCCAAAATCAATGTTCTCTGGTCGTTTCACAATAAATGTTAAGCCGTCATATTTATTGCTTGTCTTTTCGTCGCCATCAATAATTGTTTTCTTAGTATTACTGATAATTTCAATCGTTTCAATATCTCGCTTATCCCATTTACCCAACCAATTAAAGGAACCGCCGTTATAACCGCTCAAACGTAATACTAATTTCTTACCAAATTTAGTAAACTCTGCACCTGTTGCGTCTGTGTAAGTATCATCGGCTGTTGTAGGTTCAAGTCCTTTAATAGAGATCACGCCGATTTCTCTGTCGGCTAAATCGTAGTAAGTGCAGTTAATATCATCTTGACCGAACGCAGGAATTTGAACACGCATATTGTCAGATACAAACTCTTGTTTTGCACCACCATTGATAGCTACTTTAAAATGAGGCTCGCCTTTAAGGTCGAGGAATGTTTGACCTTGTACAGGTTGGAAGTATTCGAGTTGTTTGAATTCCACGTGGATAGTATCGCCTAAAATCTCTACTAGCTTAGCCAATACTGTATCTACGCTTGCGTCAGGCAAGTATACATTTTTATTTTTCAAAAGTTCTGCTGCTTTTTCAGCACTACCCGCATCACCTTTAGGGCCTTTTACGCTTTTGAGAAATTCGCCATCTTTCTTTAATATTTGAGCCGTCTCTTCCGCGCTACCTTTATCGCCTTTAGGTCCACGTAAGCTATCTAACCAGGCTTGCTCATCACCTTTGAAGCCGTGAGCTACTGCGATAGCATAAGCAGATTTACCCAAGCCTTCCAACAATGGTAATGTTGTTTCTTTGTCAAATTTGATTGTTAAAGTATTGTTTGTTTCAGCCATGATAAGTTACCTCCCCTTTAATCATGCATTGAAATATCCGGCACGATCGTAATCGTACCTTGACCAATCTTTAGCCAGTGTTCATCGTTATAAAGGAATGCGTCGTAGATATAATCGCCACCCTTTATTTTCTTCTCCGCTGACTCTTGGCCAGAAATAAAAAACCTTACCTGTTTTGACTCTACCACAGAATGCAACTCTAATATCATATTGTCATATGGGCGCTTGCGAATTTTACAAGCGCCTTTATATTGACTTAATGTCATATCGCTATCTGGCGGTACAACATAACTGATAGAAAAGTCATTGCCACAGTTTAGGGTTAAATCTTGTTCGACCATATATCCTCCTTATTGTCGTGCAATAACTAATACGTGTAGTTCACCGTAGTAATAAGACTCGGTGTAGTAATCATTGTGTTCGCTGCCAGAATAGCTAGAGCTATTAGACTCTACCACCGCTCGCCGTTTTCCCAAAAGCCCTACATTCATCTTATCGTCGCCATTCATATAGATATCGCATCGGCCTATATATCTGCCTTTTTGTTGTTCGTATTCTGACTTACTAATCTTGTATGGTGTGCGATTTTCAAATCTAGGTACCTTGTTTTTATAGTAGTTATAGTTACTGTCAAAATAACGTTCAGTCATTATATAACCAACAGGAACAAACGTACATTGATTTTCATTAAACCCTTCCGGTAGTGGACACCAGTCACCATGACGTACTTTGTAGATTTGTACATCAATGTTTCTGATTTTAAACCCGGCTTGCATGATAGACTGAGCATCAATACGTGAGCCGGTAATATTGGCCCCCACGATGTTACCATTGGCGTCAACTTTGAATGTGCCAGTTTTATTTTGGATCGTACCGCCGATAATCTTACCGCCTGTTACAGTCCCAAGGTTACCACTGATCGCGCTTAACTCTCCGACGTCCATCTTATCTGCAGACACGGCTTTAGCAGCGAGCATCCGTTTAGTAATAATGTTGTTATCGAATAGGGCATTCCCAGTTACATGAAGTAACTTGCCGTCAATTCTTGTTCCTGTAGAACTCAAATTGATACGACTGATTAACTCATCACCATTTAATGCTTTTAATTTCAAGTCAATGCCGTTTTCTAATTGGCTGAATTGAGTAGCCATATTAGTAGTTAAGTTTTTAACTTGAGTAGAATATGCATTAGCAGTCTTTGTGAGCTCTTTAATCTTATCGTCCATAGCCTTAATGCCAAGGGATTCCTTGTCAATTAAAGCCGGGTCAATACTAGCCGGTACAGAGCTACCAATAATATTGGAGTATGTACCTTCACCAAACACGTCAACATAGGCAACTTTTACATCAAATACACCTGGGTCATGAGGTATCATATTTACGTTTGTAGTAACGAAATACTTCTCGGTGCCGATGTAAATGTTAGCCCCGATACAAGTATCCGGTATGCTATCAAAGACCACGCTCACGCCTGTAATATTGCCTTTAACTTTGACATTCGTCGGAGCTTTAGGCACTACTGCGTTATAGTCAAGTCTTAGCGCCGGACCATAACCTTTAACAGGATTGTGTGCGTAAATGAATACTGCCCCTCTACGAGCGGATAGCTTAATTTCAGAGCGAATATCTGTAGTCTTGGCTAGCAGATTATTTGACTGGCCAACATTACTATCGAGTCGCACTTCGTAATAATCGATGTAGGTATTCTCTACTGGGTCCCATGCAGCTGTGATTGTCTTACCGATTTTCACCTCACCTCGAGCCGGTGCTTTAGGTGTAGCCACACTCTCAGCGGATACACTCGCTGTGATACGCGCCTCAGCCTTACCGCTTTCATTACCGGATGTATCAATAGCAGATAACTTGAATTGGTAATTACCGGTATTAGGAATGAAGTAGGAATAGGATGTACCGCCTATATGTTTAATCAACACTACATCGTTACCGTCATATAGCGTGTATCCATGTAGGTCTGCCTCTGTATTAGGTTCCCATGATAAGTGAAGTACGCTACTATTTACTGCGTCCTGCGTCACTTTAAAGCCTTTAGGTGTAGCCGGCGGTATTTCCTTACCACTCACATACACCGCACGCTCTACGCCCTCATATGCAGTACCAGTATTGTTAGTGCATACAATCTTGACGTCGTAGTTAACGTCAGTTGCTACGCTTGGAATAGTCACGCTAGTAGCACTACCGTCTAATACTTTGAACTGTTGCCATTCCTTAGCAGTTACAGGCTTATAATATACGATGATATTTTTGGCCACTTTATCCCTTGGCAGTTGCCAAGTGCCATTGATATCACAAAGTACAGTACCGTCTTTTAATGTCTTGACGTCAGCTAAGAGCACTAAGTTAATAACCTTAATTACATCGGACTTTGTTGTGTAGTCGATGATTGGCACTGATCCATCATCACCGGCATACAACTCAGGGTAGTATTCGATACAGGATATCTTACGAGTCATTTCAGAGTTGGACTTGCTAATGGATAATACCCTAAACGGTTTAGCTTCCTTGGTTGCCTCACCATAGGTATATAAATCGTCTGTCTGAATAACTGCATTACTAGCAAGCGTTAAGGTCTTACCGGTCACGCCAGTTACGTTGTAAGACTCTAATGCATCCGTTTTAGCGTTACGCACCATGAGCCTATAAGTCTTACCTTGTTCAAAAGTAACCTCTCTATCAAGAGTTACTTTATTACCTACAGCAGACTCTACACGGCCACCTTGCCCCCAGTCTGTCACATCATGCTGTAATAGGATTACATCCCCTATCGTGCACGCTATGGCGTCTGTGAAAGCCTCGAAGGTACAAGTTCGCACTTCGTACTTATTCGCTCTTAGGTAGTGCTTAGCGTAATTATAGGCTTGGTCTACATCCACACACCCCATGAGTTCGACTTGCGCCGGACTAGCAAGGGATGTAGTCACGTCATACTCTTCACTAAATACAGGAAGTACATCGCGTTCATAGTCTTTAGCTTTATTGAGGAAAGATACCTCGATAGCGTTTGCCCTAGATGAGGTAGCCTGGAACTCTTCCATAAAAGAGTCCATCTTGATATTACCTACAGTAAATAACTGAGTAGGTGTAGCAGCATAGTCATAAATACAACTAAACCGAGTTCCTAGAGGTATTACCTTACCTCTACCTACATTCTCAGCATATTTAAGCGCATCCCATACTTGGCTAGCATTGTCGTAAATGTAGTTAAATGTAATATGCTTTTCATCGCACTTATCAGCCCACGCCTTAAATGCGTCATATACGAAGCGTTCACGAGGAGCGCCTTTAACTACATACTCATCGCCAATCTTACGGCAATGATGAAGGATATCGTAACAAGCCCACGCCGGATTATTAGCCGGTTTAGACTCATACGCTCCGGTGTAGGTATTGAATACCCATACTGTTTTACGTTCTTGTATCCATGTTACGTTTGGATCATTACCATTTAATTGGTCAGTAGCTAATGCTTTAATACCGATAAGAACCTTACCAGGATGAATGAAATCGTCATAGACAATCTGAGTTAACTGAGACCAGTATACTTTGTTCACATGCCGGTTAGAGTTACCATCCTTATGTGCACATCGCATACGGACTTCATATTGCCCTGGTTCCTTTACATCGAACCGGAACACATGATAGATAGCCTTGTTTGAGCTATCCTTGATAACGCCAGTATATTGACTATTGTCGATAGATGTTCTTGAATGACTGTTCCGTTTAAACCAGCGATTATCTGTCTTTTCGAGCATGGCACTTTGGCCACCATTGTTACTTATCGGTAATGGTATCCACTCTGCAGAACCAACTTTACGATAACCACCCTCAATAGTGACTGACGTTTCACTTAGTCCGCCCTTGTCGTTTGAATAGTACAAACCATTAGGGAGTGATATAGTAACCTCTAGCGCGGTAGATAAGTTACCTTGCGTTTGATGTATTGACCAGTCGTTGGTAAGCTCATACGTCAAAGGTTGGTCAGCATAGTTATCATTAAAGTTAGGGATAATCTCTTGGTCATTTGTGCCAAGTCTTACGTCGAGTTGAACTTCCTTGTAGTTGCCGATAGGGTTACCGTTTAATTTAACGTCCGTTATGGCGTCGATAGGGCCCTCTCCGGCACAGTATAATAGGTTAAGATATTGTTTTTCACCGTCACTTGTTACGTGGCGTGATATAAGCATACCGGCACTTTTACACTTACCATAGGTAATAGCTAAAGGATGACCTTGGCCAATAACAGTCTGTGCACCTTGCCACCCATACGTAGCGGACTGCTCTGTATTAGAGCTATCTGTCTTAGGTGCAGCTATTTTAGATATGATCGCATTACCAATCATCCCTATAGCCATTGCTGCGAGAGTACGACCTAATACGCTTGTAATACCGAATATCGCGCCGGAGGCAATACCGGCAGTCGCAATAGATAAACCAATAGATAACAAGATAGCGAATGCTTGCTTTTCTACCTTTGGTAATACCACTACATAGGCTTCATCTGTAGGTGATGCGGTATCATCTACTAACTCGCCATTAATGGAGAATACCCAGTTCCCTGGTTCAGTAAAATACTGGTTAAGCTTCTTACCTTCAACAAAAGGCACAAGAGTCTCTTGTCTAGTGGTAAGGTCGAATGGGTTTCGAGCAATTACTAATCTAATCATTTTGAGCCTCCTTGTGCCTGTACACTCCTAATATACGTTTTCTTAATCTGTCCATTGGTACGATACATACGCCCGCATATTCGGTAGAATGTATCATCTTACCTTCGCCGACATACACTGCGATATGATCAGCATTATTACTATATAGGTTCATGACAATTATGTCCCCTACTTCCGGCTCCTTGACTTCGTGCCAGGGAGAGTTCATATCTGGCCAATACGTTGCGTATGGCTCAAGTTGAATACCGGCTCTCTTGTACACCTCTACCACAAGCTCCCAACAAGGCAACTCTTTCCACGGAGTCCCTACTAGGTTATTTAGAGTTAGATTCATACAATCCCCCTTGTGGTATTGTTGGCTCACCACCAAATCTAACGCTGTTATTTAACTCACGACAGCGTTTTAGAGTTTTGTTACATGATTGTGCATAACCTTTATAACCACACTCTACAGACTTAAATTTAAAAGGACAGTAGTCTTTCATCACTCGAACAGGTGGGAACCTACGAGAAAATGAGAAGTCTGTGCCTAATGTGAACACTACCCAGTCTGCTTTAGATTGGGATGCATTAATGATGAACGTTTCTTCTAGTTCAATAATGTCCGGTAAGTTAGTATTAAATATTCGAATATTGACCTCACAATCTGTGAGGCCTTTATTCTTTTCTACTAACCGTTGGATAGTACCGGTTACATTCGCTACGGAGAGTTTAACGTTAGGCATCTGCTTAGTGTCCTCGTTGATATCCTCTAGTTTGAATGGGAAGGCAGTGTACTTCTTACCGGCTAATGTTAAGTCCTCTGTGTTATTCACAAGGAGGATATTTCCTTCCGGATGGTGAAGTTCAATAGCCATTACCCATGCTCCAGTGGAGGATATCTTATTCTTTTCGATAATAGACGCAGTTGATAACGTTAACATCTAAGCCTCCTGTAATTGAATAGAACCATTCCATATACCATAATCACTAGCGGAGAAGTGGAGTTGGTCAGCGAACCTTACTCTTACCTTCGCTCGTGTCTCCGGATGTGTCCAAAGGAATATCTCTGCAGTATTAACCTGGTCAAAGAAATTCCTTAGCTTGATATATTCCGAAGTCGGTATCTTATAATTCACTGAATATGATCGTAACGCTTTCGTAGTTTTACGATGTGTTAACATCGTCATGTTTTCTACCTGAGCCTTACGACTTACATCCGGTGTAGTTTCATCGATAGGGTATATCGGATATCTTATGTTTGGGAATTCTAACATACGCTATACTGCGGCTGCCTTAATGGCATCACGCATACCTCCTTTGTTCGTCATAAGACTAGATACTACTACATCAACTATCATTTGTTCGCCATCAAACTTAGTTTCCTGTTGTTGGCTATCTAGTTGTTGGCCAGATTGATTAATGATGTTAACCGTTACTTTACTAGCTCCTTCACCGCTAATCATCTTACGCGTTTGGCTTGCGTTGTAAATGCGATGAGAAGAGTTGAACTGTAAGAGCTCTGGGCCATTCTCACCAACCAATGTCATACCTGCAGGAGCAATACCACCGCTTGCGAACTTACCGAAGCTATTACCTGTAAATGCTGAACTGAAAGAACCGCCACTTGCAAACGAAGATACACCGCCACGACCGGCGCCAATAGCACCGATACCGCTTACCACTCCACCGAATAGGCTTTGTAGCTTAGGTTGTACATACTGTTGGAAGGATAGGTTAACAAGCATTTTAATAATGCTATTCGTAATATCTTTAAAGATATTTTTAAGCCCCTTACCGAATGACTCAGCACCAGTTGCAATGTTTTCTAGATGACTAGTAAATGAGGAGTTAATACTGCTCATCGTACTATCAAAGGTAGACTTAGCTAGGTCGCCATAGTTCACTACCTCCAAGCTATACTGTCTAGCACCTTCTTGTAGGCTAGTGCGCAAGTTACGTCCTGCCATTTCCCATAGTTTTTGCTGAGCTTCAACGAGGTTCTTTTCTACTTGTAAGCGTTGAGTAGCGCTTAGCTGAGCTTCATTAAGTTCTCGTTGAGCGAATTCGATGTATGCTCGCAACTGTTCATTAAGTACTTGGTCTGCATCCGATTGAGATATCCGTCCAAGCCTTACTAAGTTAGATTGACGTTCAGAATCCTCGTTGAGTTGCGTATATGCTAACTCTCTGATTTTCTGTTCCGTATCAGCAGTAATCTTTAGCTTCTCAGCATTAGCTTTCTTTTCGGCTAATGTCTTATCGCCTACTGCCTTTGTGTACTCACGAACATTATCGTCAATTTGAGCCTTTTGGGCTTCGGCTTCCGTCTTGAGTAATTGCAAGCGATCGCCTGTGCGTTCAAGGTCAAGTTTTGAGATTTCCTCGTTCATCTTACGTACACGTATTTTTTGATTACGGTCAGCTTCTTCGAGTTTCTTTTGATACACTTCCTCGTTCTTAGCCTTAGCTTCTGCTACAAGGTTGGAGTTAGCCAACGCTTTAGCATTAGCATTTTTTAAGGCATCGACTGAGCTACTCCATCCGCCGCCAACATTACCGCCATACGCTTTTGCATATAGTGCTGTATCTACATAGCCTGTTGCAGTCCCAAAGTCACCTTCAATAGAGCTAGATTGAAGTACTTGTCCAGGTCCCACGCCACCAGGTCCATGAGAGTTTGCGCCAGTATAGCCACCATTACCATCGGCAATAACTACATGGTTATCGCCAAGTACAACTACACCATCACCTGCTTTAGGCACGTATCCGTCGCCTACATCATGCCATGCACCTACAGCTCTAGCATCACGCATAATATCAGGCACATATCTAGGAGTGCTAATACCAAACGATTCTCTAATGCTATCGGCAAATAGTTTGCCACAATCTGTAGCCCAATCACCTTCTGCACCTAATACGTACTTCTTGCCTAATTGAGCATTAGCTGCATCTAGCACACTTGCCGCTTGGCCAGTACCACCGCTACCATTTAAGCCGGCTGCAGAACGAATAATCTCACGGATGTTCTTATTATTCGTTTCGTATTGATTCTTAGCGTTGAGCTTGTCGATTTCATATTGGCTACCATCAATCTCTAAAGATTGAAGAGTAAGGCTACGAATAAGTTCATTAAGTCGTTCTACAGAACTTGCTAGTTTTTCAGCTGCTTGCTCTGCTTTCTTGGCCGCTGCCTCTTGTGCTTTGGCCGCCTTACTAGCTTCTTCATTAGCCTTGTTAATAGCCTCATTATTGGTAAGACCATTCTTAGCATCGTCGATTTCTTTTTGAAGTCGCTCTTGCTCCTCTTCGGCTTTCTTCTTCGCAGCATCCGCCGCTTCCTTAGCCTTAATAGCAGCGTCGATTTGAGCACCTTCTTCTTTCGTTGCCAAACGATCGTTCTTGATTAGCCCAAAGAGTGAACTATCCTCGACCCAGTAACGTCCATCATGGTTAGCCATGTAAGCGGAGTTAGTACCAGGTGCGTTTAAGTTCTTATGGGCTCTAAGACCATTAACATCAACGCCTAGGTCTGTACCTTTGGTCTGTTCCTTATAGCGATAATCTAATAGTGCCTTACCGGCTAAGCCGATAGCGGTTGCTAATGCAAGCCAAGGTCCGGCGGCGGCTATTGTAGCTAATCGCATGAACTTCAATGCACTTGTAATGGATTGAATTCCTGTGATTGCTATACTAGCTTCTAATCCGAATTTAATAAGACCTGAGATAGCTTCCTTTTGCTCTGTAGCTAGATTGCTATAAGACTTTGTTAAATCGATTGCACCTTGTGCATATTCCATAACCACCGGTAAAAGTTCTTGGCCAATCATAATAGCCAATCGCTTGCCGGTCTGTTCCATATCTTTCAACTGACGATTAAAGGCAGCGGACTTTTTAGCAGCTTCATCATCAATGATGAGCCCCATTGCTCTTGCACGGTCCTCGACTTGCTTCATGGCATCTGCTGACATATTCAGCATTCCGTGAAGTTGGTATCCGGTTTTACCGAATAGTTCCATCTCAACCCGTGTCTTTTCAGCACCGTCCTTCATGTTCCTTAATCGGTCTTGAATGATTTTGAACACTTCAAGGGTATTCTTACCCTCAATCTGATCAATGCTAACACCTAGCCGGCTGAACATATCAGTCGCTAGTTTACCTTCTGCGGATGCAACTTGCATTTTATCTTGTGCGTTAGATACAGCCTTCGCAAATTTAGCGAACGCTACAGTACTAACGTCAGTAGCTACACCCATATAGTTTGCAACGGAGAGGAATGTACTAGCCTGTTCAGCGGTCGCACCCGTTAAGGATTGCATCTTCTTTACTGATAAATTCCAAGCTAGTGCCTCTTTAGCGAGTTTTGAACCTAGACCGGCAAGACCGGCACTCGCACCAATGGCAAACATTTCATTCTTTAACTTTGAAAGCTCTGCAACTGTTCCCTTAGAGGTAGCGGCGATTTTCTCTAAACCGGCTTTTGCATTCTTATCGGTCAGTTGCACTACGATATCTACTACGTTATTCGACATCCTTATTCATCGCCTCCATTTCTAATCCCTCCAATATCCACATAAGACTAAATAACATCGGATTTAGATTAATGTTATTAATCTCGGCCACTGTACGTATAGCCGGATAATCAAACCCGGCTAGTCCGCCTGAGTGGTAATTTCTTTGACTGCGTGATAGGTTATACAGTTTCATAGCCAGTTTTGAACCGAATAATAGGCGTGGTGGGTTAAAGTCACACTCGGAGCAGTCGAAGGACTGCTTTGTAGCGGTTTGTAATTCCTTACATCCCTTGCAGTACTTCGGCCTATCCGAGGACATCCACCTCCACGCCTCTTCTAGTTTTTTTCTGTTTCTTCTTGTAGTTGGTAAGTTAATGTAATGACTTCACCGGCGAAGTTCATTGCATCCTTATCACTTACAGTATTGAGTTGTTCGTCTGTGAGTTCATACACATCTGTTAAGATGAAACGCATAATGTCACGACTACGTACAATAGATGCAACTTGATCATCAACATCTACTGGACAATACACGAAGTCTAGACCGGCTTTGATTAATGCATCACGTTCAGTCCATGTAAGGGCTCTTGGTTTTAATTCTTTACCTTGAATATTCATAGTTACCTCCTAATGAGTTAGATTAGTAAGATGTTTGGCTATTAACCAATTCAAATACTACTGCAGATTGACCGGCATCATCGCCATAATATGCTTTGAATGGAAGTTCAATATTTACGCCTTTAGGACCATCGATACCAGGAGAGTTACGTTCGTAAATCAACTCAGGTAACTTAATAGTCAAGGAGTTAGTACCTTTAGTAAGGGTTAATTCCAAGCTAGATTCAGTACCATTTACTGCTTTATTTAATAGGTCCATGTTTTGGAAGAATGCTTTAATCGTGCCGGATACGCCGATAATACCTGTATCGATGTAAGTACGGAAGCCTTTGCCACCGATAGCATAAGAATCACCGTCCAAACCGAAGTCAATGTCAAGGCTCATGGACAATACATTAGCTACAGTTACGCCACCTTCTTTTATGGTGGCTTCGAGGTTTTCAAATGGAGTAAATGTAATAGACTTAGGTGCAGTATCGAAGGGTACCGCCGCCATAGTTTCTTTACAGCCCATCACATCGATAGATGCAGTTAATTCAGAGTCACCACCAAAGTTTAAAGACATTTTATTCATGCGTACGCCACTGAATTGTTGGTAAGTACTAATGTCCTTATAGCCTTGTTCAAAGGTTGCAGATGGCATATCTGGACCGATTTTAAATACGTGTTTCTTGGCGGAACCTTGAGCTGTTGTAGTTGGAGCACCAAAGCCAAGCTTTAACCAATAGCCAAAGCCCAATACATCAACTGGTGGCACGATGCTACCAGATGTATCGATATTACCGCGACTAGGTGCCGCCGGATTACGTGTACCTCGAATAACAGAGGAGTCATTCAAGTTTTGGCTAGCCTTTAAGGAAGAACTGATGATAGGCATTACCACGCCACCGGTAGATGGTGTAGTACCGAAGTCAGTTTCAAAGGCCATTGTAAGAGAAGATTGTGCACCTTGTGCACGTTTAGCTACTGCCATGTTTATCCTCCTAATATTCAACATTACCGCCAATTACATGCGGTATCTCTATAGTGAGTGTGGCTTTTCCCGGATATACCGGACGCCACGAGATATTGTCTGTTTCATAGTCAATGTTAATGACAGGATAGTTAGGGTTAACTGCCATGATACATTCGATGAGTAATTGGCCAAGTTCGTCACACTCGAACGCTCCTGTGTATTTCACTACACGTCCTTCACGTTCCGCCTCAACTCGTACTATTCCCCATACAAGTTGGAGTGTGTAAGAGTATGAACTAGCCAAGCCTTCGGACTTGTTATCCATCATGATGATCACGCACGGACAATCCTCTTCAAGAGGTGCTCCCGCATCATCATAGCCGATGTAAATAGTTAAGTCCTTTCCGAAGTGTTTCATGCAGTAGTCGGTAATCTTCTGATTATCCTTAACCGCTTCCGCCCATCTGTTAGCAATGACCGCTAGTGGAATAGTTTGCATTGCTACCTCACTTTATATGCCCGCCTGCTTGACGCGAACTGAGTGCTTTTGCCTAGTGCATATTCACCGATTTTAGCTTCAAGGTAAGGTACCAACTTAGGCTGTAAGGATGTTTTCATTGGACCAAACGTTTTACGAGGTTTAATCCTAAATGATGTTTTACCTTTAGCAAGTTGAAAGCCACCGGCAAATAATGTCCTACGCATTGGCTCTGTGATTTGTTTTGTGTAACCACGCTCAATCTGTTCGCCTAACCGTTTAGCAGACGATGATAACCACCCTACTTTTACTGATTGCGACCTGGCGTCGTATTGGTACCCAACTGCCCGAAACATCTTACCGAGTGGAGTGTATCCAACAGTGGTTTCCTTTACGCCACCGGCTATAAGTTGAGCTCGGGATTTAAGCCCCCATCCTTCCTTATACGCCTTGCCGCCATCTTGATAGGCACGCCTTACTTTAGCGCCAAATGCTGCCTCAAATTGAGCCCTCATTGTAGGGGGCATGAAGTTAGCGTATTTGTGGCCACCAGGTGAGCCGGATTTAATTCCGGCCTTAATTTCCTTCTGCATCATCCAACCGACTGACTTCATAGCTTTCCTTGTCCAATCCGGTTTAGTCTTAGCTATAAATTCAAGATAAGGTGTAGCAGTGTCAGTGATGGTAATTGGTGAATTACTCATGGTCTTACCGTCCTAACGTTGGCCACAATTTCAAGACAGTGCATTTTAGCGTCGCTATCGGAGATATGATCTACATACCACTTCTTACCATTGATGTAGATAACATCTTTAGTCTTAGGTAGTGGCACATCCTTAGTTCTAACCCATACCTTAGCCTTATCAGCAAGGCCAGTTACGAACCCAGAACCTTTACCGTCATACTCACCGATTTCTACACTAGCCTTAATCTGCTTACCTTCGTATGTTATTTTTTCGCCAAATACATCGAGTAAGGCGCTTTCATCATAGGTCAGCATATGTTATACCTCGTAGAGTGAATGCGGCCCGTGTGGACCGCATTTCATTAAAAATACAATAGTTAGTTTTTCAACATTACTGTAACAGTATCTTGAGTTGCAGTCTTAGGTTCTACTGCGATACCCAATGGTTTACCACCAGTTTTAGCAGCTTTACCAGAAGCGAAGTTTACTGCGTCACCTACAGCGTATGTATCAGATTTATTAGCGTCTACTTTGAATACGCCAGTTACTTTTAACGCACCCATTTCGTCTTTCTTAATATCTGTTACTGCTACGCCGTGAAGTACGCCTGCTTCTACAATGTCACCAGCTTTTACATCCGCTGTTGCCACGTAGCTTATTCTATCTGTTTCGTATACGAATTTTGCCATATGTATTTACCCCCTAATTATTTACCTGCGTTTTTGAATACACCACGGAAGTCAAGAGCACTTACGCCACAGTCAAATGCTACTTTGTATTCGATACCGTCTACATCGAAGCCTTGGCGAGTTTCAAGACGTGGAGTTTCAACACCATTCAAGTAAGTTACTTCAATAGTGTCATGTTGAGATGCGTCAGCTACTAAGTACCATGCATCTGGATCAGTCAATTCCGCATCAGCTACAACTACGAAGCGACCTTTGTAAGGGTTAACTACACCGGAGTTTACACCGTCTACTGCTGCAGTAGAGTTAACGATTTGGTATGCAGTCATTTCGAGTTCTGGAGGAACTACCAAGTATTTAGGTGTGATGTTAAGAGTAGCATCACCAGTAATACCTTTTTGACGGCGCATAGCAGTGATTGCTTTAGCGATTGCTTTAACGGACAATGCTTCACCAGTTGCAGCAACGTTACCATGTTTAGTGTCAAACAAAGCTACGTTATCTTGCATTTTAACGTTACCAGTTAATTGAGCATATACCATTTTGTTTACCAAACGTTTCGCAGCGGAACCGTATTTAGTAGCAATTTTGGAGAACAAGCCCAAGTCATCATTGATGATTGCTTGACGAGTTAAGCTGAACAATTTACCATAAGTAGCTACTTTGGTACGAGCAGATGCTTCACCTAAGAAGTCTTGTTGGAATTGGCCACCTTCTGGAACTAATTCAAGGTTACCTGCTTCGGACAATGCTACGCGTGCAGCCTCTTTGAAGTCACGGTTAGAGCCTTTACCTGCCCAAATTTGGTAAGTAGTTTCAGCTTCATTGAAGCCTACCATTACAGATTTGTTAGCGAGGTTAGCCATGATAGCAGGGAATGTAGATGTAGAGTTAATAGCTTGACGAGCCAATTCCATGTTATCGCCAAAGTTAGCTTGCAAGCCTTCACGTTGCAAGGACTCACGAGCTAACTCAACCATAGAGTGACCACGTAATTCTTGTGCACCTGGTGCAGCATCTGCTACAGGGATACCTGCTGCCATTAATACTGCGTCTTGTGCAGCTGCACGGAACTTATCGGATTCAGCTTCGCCCATTGTTACAGATACGCCTTTATTGCGTGCACGTAATTGGTCCATTACCATTGCACGAGCTTCGTCAACGGATACGCCCATTACGATTGCTTCGTCAGCACCTTCTACATCGAAGTCACGGAACAATGCAGTAATTTCGGAAGTACGTTTACGCTCTTGCTCCATAGCCTTTTGAAGGTCCTCTTGTGTGATACCAGTTTCTACTGGTGTAGATTTTACTTCTTGAACTTCTAAAGTTTTTTCTTGATCCATACGTGTGTTATCCTCCTGTGTGTCAATACTTGTATGAATTTCTTCAGCACTACGTCCCACGCCAACAGTAGGGTCAGCCGGAACAGATACAATACTGATTTCTAAAGGTTCCCAATCCGTTACTACATAAGCCGGACCATTAAATCGACCGTTAGTAGATTTGGTATCTTCATCTTCCAATACCTCATATCGGTAGATTGCATAACCTACGCTTACACCTTGTAGCGTACCGGACTGTACCTTTTGGAATATTGTTTCGGATTGTTCATCTGTGTCAAAGCGTACTAACGCTTTACCGCGGTTATCTTCTAGCCATACCTTCTCGATATGACCTACAACTGCGTCACGATCATGGTTAAACAATACCGTACCTAAGCCATTGGAAAAGCGCTCAAGGTTGATGCACTCTTCATCGTGGCAAAGGATTTCATCGCCGAACCAACGGCCATATGGCGTTTCGGAAGAGAACGATAATTCTACTGTCCGACTATCGGTATCGACTTGATCAATAGTAGTTTCTCGACAGTAATTGCCAAGAACACTACGCTTTTGATGTTCACTCATTACTAGCCATCAGCTCCTTCCTGTGTAGTGTCATCATCACCCATCGTTAGCAGTTGCAACTCACTGGAATAATCTAGTAACACCCCGAGCTCCTTGGCTCTATCTTGTTCGAGTTTCCGTTGTTCAAGAACTTCTTCCCAATCACGTCCAGATGATGCGCACACATCCTCTAAAGTTGTAAGACCGGATTTAATAGCCTCTTTATTGGCGTTAACTTCCTTAACAGGGTCAATCCATGACCACCCTGGAGCAAGCCAAGCTACCTCTTGGTATTTGTCCTTGTTCGCTAAGTAGTCAGAAGGTAATTCGCCTGCTAAGTAAAGGGCGTCAATAAAGGCTTTCCAAATCGGCATACAGAAGTGTGTGATTACAAATTTCTGCACTTGACGGAATGTCTTTTGGTCCTCTAACAAGTTTTGCCTTGCAGCTGAGAAATTCCCAGATATATTACGCGCTACGATGTCAGCGCTCATACCAAGACCGGACGCTACGCGTCTAGTCTGAGTTGCTGAATATTCGCTTGCAGTACCAGCGTTACGCTTAGGGTCTGCAAACTCGATGGACTCACCAGGGCTTAGGTGTCTAACCATACCTGGTGCCATTGTGATATTAGGTCTGCCTTTGCTATCTCTTGGTAGCATAGAGGTTTGTCTTGCGGAGTTTTGAGAGGTTACAAAAACACTGAAGCACGCTGCAACTCGTGCGGCGATTAGATCAGCATCCATGTACTCGTCGATATCGTGAATCCTACGCAATACTAACGCCAATAAGCTTATACCCCTAATCTGAGATGGACGTTTAGGCTTGAATAACAAAAAGGCTTGGTCTGTTGTTAACCGAACCGTATCAAAAGAACGTAGCCCCATTGGGTCTGTTTGGCTTATGTGGTACGCTACTGGTCTACCATGTTCAGTAACTTCCACACCGTTGATAATATTATTCTTGCCGTTTGTGATACTTACTGCACCAATGTTCTCAGCCTCTATCAACTGAATGGATAAAGGTAAGTACGAGCCTTGTGAAGTCTTATTAACTAAAATCTCACCGTCATACACCATACGTCTTAGCGCCATTTCTTGTAATTCATAGAAATTAGAAATGCCCCTAATGTCAGCGTTTTCAGGCTCCGCCCATTTGGCCCATGCTTTTTCAATTTTCTTATTAAGATCGTTGTTTAACTTGCCATTGCGGTTTCGCACTTTAGCTTGTGGAACAATTCCCGCGCCGATTACATTCCGTAGCAGAGCAATTACTGCAGCTTCTGCTAAGTCACTGTTCATCTCGGCAGCTCTTGCTCGACCACGTATGATATCGCGTGAACCTGTTGCAAGTTGTTCCGCGGTCCCATACGCTGGTTGCCAATCACTGTTTAGCCTATCCATAGATGCCGCATCATATTGACGTAACGCATCACGGTAAGCTTGGCGTTCATACGCACGTTGTGGACTGACCCAACCGATTACTTTATCAATAATGTTCATCGTCCACCCCATGTCACGAATGCGTCAGCTTGATACCCATTGGACTCTTCATGTACTCGTTGCATTAGCGTTTGTTCACGCGCATAAAGTACAGGTAAGTCAATCGTCTTAAACCGTTTACCACCAATCTGTAACTCGGAATATCCTTTAGTTTCGATATCCTCGATGACTTGGCGCACACGTTCAAGTTGTTCATTTACATCGCTCATGGTTCACCTCCTATCTAAACCAATGGCCAGTATTCCCTATGCCTCCGCTGTAGTCCTCGTATGTTTGGACCTCTTCGGATTCCTCATAAGGTTCTGGCTCCATTAAATATTTAACGCCGGCAATATCTGCTACTGCTGCGTTGTAAGTACATGTATCAAGTAAATGGTTAACAGGATGGCTAGTAAGTGGTTTCCACTGGACTGTTACTGCCCCTGTTTTTACATTTCGATGTTCCTGCTTCTCCTCTGATCTTAGATGGTCTGAGTACTCTTGCGGACAATCTTTGTATAAATGGATCGTGCCATCTTCGTTTATCGGTCTTACCATTCTCGCGAATATAAAGTCTTTCCAATAATCTGTATTCAATACGTATAGCTTTAATCCACCAACAACACCTTTCTCTAATGAAGTCATTGTGTATGGTGCTGTCATCGTAGTATGGTTTGAAGAGCCTTTAAGAGGGATACATACTTCCGGGAATCTTGAACAGAACTGATATACTTCATCTGTTCTAAAGCCGGAGTCAATGCCTGCTTTCATTATTTGACGAGGTTCGCCATACTCCGATGGATACTCTCGATGAATAATGATTTCCTCTAAATCGTCCCAAGTGCTTGCCTGTCCATAATCAATTAGGTAAGACTTAACACCAGGAGCATAGGCCCTTACTTCCCACCAGAAGTGGTCAAGCTGTACGTCTACGGAAGCAATAAGCAATACTGCTTTATCCGGCACAACTCCGCTCGGATATGTAGATTCCGTAAATTGCATATTCTGTGTACTCTTAGTTTTAGCACTTCGCCAAGGTTCTGCTAACCATGAATTAATGAAGTTCATTAACGAGGCAGGTGTACCTTTGGAAGTCTTAAACTCGTACGCAACGTCTCCGAACGTGACCCACGGCGAATATATCGACGATAAGTGATACGAAATTGAGCGGACTTTGCTTTGCGATGCATTTACCGCTTCCCATGTTCCATGTCTTAACATTTCCATTTTGTGCTTATCGTGGATGTGTCCGCCGCAATGTTCACATTCGTAATACGCTGTATCACGTATCATGTCCGCATTATCGTTGTGTTCGTCTGGCCATTTTATCTGCTTAAACTTGAGGGTCTGCGACACTCCGCAATGTGGACATGGCACGTAATACTGCCTGCGCTCATTTGCATTCATGAGCGCCTGCCAAATATTACCCGACTCTACAGTAGGCGTAGATACCATTACTATTTTCTTGTCAACAAACGTTTTAGTACGTTCCTTCGCAAGTTTTATTGGATCCGCTTCCTTACCTGAAAAGGCGGGGTATTTGTCTATTTCATCAAAGAATAGATACTTGATTGACCGGCTTGATAAGCTACTCGGTGAGTTCGCCCCAACCAGTACCATATAATTGCCGTTGTTGAAATCCAATTCAAGTAATTTACTATTCTCGTCAAAATTATCACTAATAGATTTAACCGATTTAATCATCGGTTGTACTCGCTTATCACTAGCAAATTTAGCAATAGTGTCTGTGGGGTATACCATCATAACTGGTGATTGTGTTTGGTCTAATGCATACCCTATCATGTTGAGCTCTGCTTCAGTTTTACCAATCTGTGCACCGAAGCACAGTACAATCTGTTCAATTAGAGGGTCTGTAAATTTGTCCATAGGCTCTTTTAGATATGGAGTTCGATTGGTTCTCCACCTACCTGGCTCTGCGGATATATTAGTTAATACCCTGAAATTGTCAGCCCATTCTGATACGGTGTATCGTTCCGGTGGTTTAAAAGCATCAAGCTCTTCGGGGAACCAATTAACCTTTGGCTCTGCTTTTACCGGTTTTGGCTTCCGGCGTGTACTCGCCTTTGCGCGAGTAACTTTCGAGGTAGTCTTCGGCAACTTCGCTCACCACCCTTTCCACCGTCGCTCGTTCTTCTGGATCAGTGAACTCACTCCCTACTCGCTTACCGAGTTTGATGAGTGAGGACTTTAATTCTAAGATACGAGCAGACCATTCTTTCGCTACGTCTGCACGAGATACGTACTCACCGTTTAACACGTCGAGTAATTTCTTTTCACGAGCAGCTCGAGACTCTTTATAGTCAGCTTCAGCAATTAGCTTTCGTGTGGCCGCTGATTGGTCTTTAGATTTATCCCCCTTGGCTTGGCCAAGATATACGAGAACTTCACGGAGGTTCCACCAACCCGTTGCCGCTTTAGGCATGCCAGATTTGTGGTGTCTCGAAATGATTTCAGGAGTTACTCGAAGAAGGTCGCACAATTGCGCACTAGATACTAGCAAATCGCCTGCGCTATTAAATTTCACACGTGGTTTTTCACTCGTCGCCATGGCTTCTCCTTTCTGTCCTTTGACAATCGACTTTCAACTGTTAAAAATCTCCTACACGGAGACAAATATCGCGCGGAGCCGACCA
>OAVY01000101.1_pt1 | contig 39533 bp, 38 predicted proteins | sample 1476481 | NCBI WGS metagenome assembly OAVY01 (sample SAMEA2580116, study PRJEB22360) | human gut metagenome | biome: human gut; feature: human-associated habitat; material: faeces | place: Denmark | collected 2008/2010 | reverse complement strand
GGAGCACCTCAAAAACACCATCATACACTAAATCAGTAAGTTGGCAGCATCACCAACCGTGATAATGAATGGTTATCCGCGGTAAAGGGGAAACAGGTCGTATTGATTGCGGCCAGAAAGTCAGAGGCCTTAGCAAATTATTGGTATTACAATAGCAATATTAGGGGCGTGGTATACGCTGGACTGAGTCGTGATATTAGAAAAGAACTGGTCTATGTGATTAATGGCAGGTTCCTGAGAAAAGATATTAAGAAAGATAAAATCACGGACCGGGAAATGGAAATTATCCGCATGACGGCCCAGGGAATGCAACCTAAATCGATTGCCAGAATTGAAAATTGTAGTGTGAAGACAGTGTATACCCATCGGCGTAATGCTGAGGCCAAGCTGTACTCAAAAATATATAAGTTGGTTCAGTAAACTCCAGGCAAGTTAGTTTTAAAAAATGACTCACTGGGACATCACGTCCTCAATTCAACTCGGGAAGAAATGCAATGAAAAAAAGGTTCTGGCAATAGCTCTGGTAACGGTGTTTACCGGCATGGGTGTGGCGCAGGCTGCTGACGTAACAGCTCAGGCTGTAGCGACCTGGTCGGCAACAGCCAAAAAAGACACCACCAGTAAGCTGGTTGTGACGCCACTCGGTAGCCTGGCGTTCCAGTATGCCGAAGGCATTAAAGGTTTTAACTCACAGAAAGGTCTATTTGACGTGGCTATCGAGGGTGACTCAACGGCTACCGCCTTTAAACTGACCTCACGTCTTATCACCAACACATTAACCCAGTTGGATACCTCAGGTTCCACACTGAATGTGGGCGTGGATTATAACGGCGCGGCAGTCGAAAAAACTGGCGATACCGTGATGATCGATACCGCCAACGGCGTACTGGGCGGCAACCTTAGCCCGCTGGCTAACGGTTACAATGCCAGCAATCGTACCACCGCACAGGATGGTTTCACCTTCTCCATCATCAGCGGTACCACCAATGGTACCACCGCAGTAACAGATTACAGCACTCTACCGGAAGGCATCTGGAGCGGCGACGTTAGCGTACAGTTCGACGCGACCTGGACCAGTTAATCTCTCTGATGTACCAGCAGGGGTAGCCACCCTGCTTTATTCCTGGACGGAATTGTTATGAAAAAGCACCTTCTGCCTCTCGCTCTGCTGTTTTCCGGAATATCTCCGGCCCAGGCGCTGGATGTCGGCGATATATCATCGTTTATGAACAGTGACAGCAGCACGCTGAGCAAAACGATCAAAAACAGTACCGACAGTGGTCGCCTTATCAATATCCGTCTCGAACGGCTCTCTTCACCGCTTGACGACGGGCAGGTTATCGCAATGGACAAGCCGGATGAGTTGCTACTCACTCCCGCCAGCTTGCTGCTACCCGCCCAAGCCAGCGAAGTGATCCGCTTCTTCTATAAGGGACCCGCAGATGAAAAAGAGCGCTACTACCGCATTGTCTGGTTTGATCAGGCCCTCAGTGATGCGCAGCGCGATAATGCCAACCGCAGCGCTGTGGCCACTGCTTCCGCCCGCATCGGCACCATTCTGGTCGTCGCACCCCGCCAGGCAAACTACCACTTTCAGTACGCCAACGGCTCCCTGACAAATACAGGAAATGCGACGCTGCGGATCCTCGCCTACGGCCCCTGCCTGAAAGCCGCCAATGGTAAAGAGTGTAAAGAGAATTACTACCTGATGCCGGGCAAGTCGCGTCGTTTTACCCGCGTGGACACGGCGGATAACAAAGGACGGGTTGCACTTTGGCAGGGTGATAAGTTCATTCCCGTGAAATAGATAGCTGTGCAGATGGATAACGACAATGCCTTTACGACGGTTCTCCCCAGGACTGAAAGCCCAGTTTGCCTTCGGCATGGTCTTTTTGTTCGTTCAGCCCGATGCCAGCGCTGCTGACATAAGTGCGCAGCAAATAGGTGGGGTGATTATTCCGCAGGCCTTCAGTCAGGCGCTTCAGGACGGCATGAGCGTCCCGCTCTATATTCATCTCGCCGGTAGCCAGGGTCGCCAGGACGATCAGCGAATCGGCAGCGCTTTTATCTGGCTGGATGATGGACAGCTACGCATCCGGAAAATACAGCTGGAAGAGAGTGAAGATAACGCCAGTGTCAGCGAACAAACTCGACAGCAGCTGATGGCTCTGGCGAACGCCCCGTTCAATGAGGCCCTTACCATCCCCCTGACTGACAACGCGCAGCTGGATCTCAGCTTGCGCCAACTGCTGCTGCAGCTGGTGGTCAAGCGCGAAGCGCTGGGCACCGTACTACGCTCACGTAGCGAAGACATCGGGCAGTCCAGTGTTAACACCCTCAGCAGTAATCTGAGCTATAACTTCGGCATCTATAACAACCAGTTGCGTAACGGCGGGAGTAACACATCCAGCTATCTGTCGCTGAATAACGTTACTGCACTGCGCGAACATCATGTGGTGCTCGACGGCTCGCTGTACGGGATCGGTAGCGGTCAACAGGACAGTGAATTATATAAAGCGATGTATGAACGCGATTTTGCCGGTCACCGATTTGCCGGTGGAATGCTCGACACCTGGAACTTGCAGTCCTTAGGGCCGATGACCGCCATTTCAGCAGGGAAGATTTACGGCCTTTCCTGGGGAAACCAGGCCAGCTCCACCATCTTCGACAGCAGCCAGTCAGCCACGCCAGTGATCGCCTTTTTACCGGCGGCGGGCGAAGTACATCTCACCCGTGATGGGCGGTTACTAAGCGTTCAGAACTTCACCATGGGCAATCATGAAGTGGATACCCGGGGTCTACCGTACGGTATTTACGATGTGGAAGTTGAGGTGATCGTTAACGGTCGCGTGATCAGCAAACGCACTCAACGGGTCAATAAGCTGTTTAGCCGGGGGCGCGGCGTCGGTGCACCACTGGCGTGGCAGATATGGGGCGGTAGCTTTCATATGGATCGCTGGTCGGAAAACGGGAAAAAGACGCGACCAGCTAAAGAGAGTTGGCTGGCAGGTGCCTCGACCTCCGGCTCACTGAGTACGCTTAGCTGGGCGGCAACGGGATATGGATACGATAATCAGGCGGTGGGTGAAACCCGTCTGACGCTGCCGCTTGGGGGGGCGATCAACGTTAACCTGCAAAATATGCTGGCCAGTGACAGCTCATGGAGCAACATCGCCAGCATCAGCGCCACTCTACCGGGAGGCTTTAGTTCGCTGTGGGTTAACCAGGAAAAAACCCGCATTGGCAATCAATTGCGACGTAGCGATGCCGACAACCGTGCAATCGGCGGCACACTCAACCTGAACTCACTGTGGTCGAAGCTGGGCACATTCAGCATCAGCTACAATGATGACCGCCGTTACAACAGCCATTATTACACGGCAGATTACTATCAAAATGTCTACAGCGGTCCCTTTGGTTCGCTTGGCCTGCGGGCCGGTATTCAGCGCTATAACAACGGCGACAGCAACGCCAATACAGGGAAATATATCGCTCTCGATCTCTCGCTACCACTGGGCAACTGGTTTAGCGCAGGGATGACTCATCAAAACGGCTACACCATGGCAAACCTGTCAGCACGCAAGCAGTTTGATGAAGGGACCATTCGCACTGTTGGTGCCAATCTGTCACGAGCCATCTCCGGCGATACCGGTGATGACAAAACTCTCAGTGGTGGGGCGTATGCACAGTTCGACGCTCGCTACGCCAGCGGAACGCTGAACGTCAATAGCGCGGCGGACGGCTACGTCAATACCAACTTGACCGCCAATGGCAGCGTCGGCTGGCAGGGTAAAAACATTGCTGCCAGCGGGCGGACTGATGGCAACGCTGGGGTGATATTCAACACCGGGCTGGAGGACGACGGTCAGATCAGCGCCAAAATCAACGGGCGGATTTTCCCACTTAACGGCAAGCGTAACTATCTCCCACTCTCTCCCTATGGAAGATATGAGGTGGAGTTACAGAACAGCAAAAACTCCCTCGACAGCTACGATATCGTCAGCGGCCGCAAAAGTCATCTGACTCTCTATCCAGGCAATGTCGCTGTCATTGAGCCAGAGGTGAAGCAGATGGTTACCGTCTCCGGTCGTATCCGTGCGGAAGACGGCACACTGCTGGCTAACGCACGGATTAACAACCATATCGGCCGAACCCGAACCGATGAAAACGGCGAGTTTGTCATGGACGTGGATAAGAAATACCCCACTATCGATTTTCGCTACAGTGGCAATAAAACCTGCGAAGTGGCTCTGGAACTCAACCAGGCGCGCGGTGCCGTCTGGGTCGGTGATGTGGTCTGCAGCGGCCTCTCATCGTGGGCGGCGGTGACGCAGACAGGAGAAGAGAATGAGAGTTAACCTACTAATAACGATGATAATTTTCGCGCTAATCTGGCCAGTAACTGCGCTCAGAGCGGCAGTGAGCAAAACAACCTGGGCGGATGCACCGGCACGCGAGTTTGTGTTTGTCGAAAACAACTCAGACGACAACTTTTTCGTCACGCATGGCGGGGCGCTGGATCCGCGCCTGACCGGTGCCAACCGCTGGACCGGTTTAAAATACACTGGCTCAGGAACCATTTATCAACAAAGCCTCGGCTACATTGATAACGGTTACAACACCGGCCTTTATACCAACTGGAAGTTTGATATGTGGCTGGAAAATTCACCAGTTTCATCTCCTTTAACTGGCTTGCGCTGCATCAACTGGTACGCTGGGTGTAATATGACCACCAGTCTTATCCTGCCGCAAACCACCGACGCCAGTGGATTTTATGGCGCGACGGTGACCAGCGGCGGCGCGAAGTGGATGCACGGCATGTTGTCAGACGCGTTTTACCAGTATCTGCAACAAATGCCCGTCGGCAGCAGCTTTACAATGACCATCAATGCCTGCCAGACCTCTGTGAACTATGACGCCAGCAGCGGCGCACGCTGTAAGGATCAGGCCTCCGGCAACTGGTATGTTCGCAACGTCACCCATACGAAAGCAGCAAATCTACGGTTGATAAATACCCACTCGCTGGCGGAAGTATTTATCAACAGCGACGGAGTACCGACTCTGGGCGAAGGGAACGCCGACTGCCGGACGCAAACCATCGGCAGCCGTTCAGGATTAAGTTGTAAGATGGTTAACTATACCCTGCAAACAAACGGACTCAGCAACACCTCAATCCATATATTCCCGGCGATCGCCAACTCGTCGTTAGCCTCGGCCGTCGGGGCGTACGATATGCAGTTCAGTCTGAATGGCAGTTCATGGAAACCGGTGAGCAATACTGCCTATTACTACACCTTCAACGAGATGAAGAGCGCAGACTCGATCTATGTTTTCTTCTCGAGCAACTTCTTTAAGCAGATGGTGAACCAGGGAATCAGCGATATCAACACCAAAGATCTATTCAACTTTCGCTTTCAGAACACCACATCACCGGAGTCTGGCTGGTATGAATTTTCTACCTCCAACACGCTGATTATCAAACCCCGTGATTTCAGCATCAGTATTATCTCCGATGAATATACTCAGACACCGTCGCGGGAGGGATATGTTGGCAGCGGCGAGTCGGCACTCGATTTCGGTTATATCGTAACCACCAGCGGTAAAACAGCTGCCGACGAAGTGCTGATCAAGGTGACCGGACCCGCGCAGGTGATTGGCGGGCGCTCCTATTGTGTCTTCAGCTCCGATGACGGTAAGGCGAAAGTACCGTTCCCGGCGACGCTTTCCTTTATTACCCGCAACGGAGCTACAAAAACCTACGATGCCGGGTGCGATGATAGCTGGCGGGATATGACCGATGCGCTGTGGCTGACCACACCGTGGACTGATATCTCTGGCGAAGTGGGGCAGATGGATAAGACCACAGTCAAATTTTCGATTCCAATGGATAACGCCATTTCGCTGCGTACGGTAGATGATAACGGCTGGTTTGGCGAAGTCAGCGCTTCAGGAGAGATTCATGTTCAGGCGACGTGGCGTAACATTAACTAAGGCCCTGCTGACAGCGGTCTGTATGCTGGCGGCACCTTTGACACAGGCGATTTCGGTCGGCAATCTGACATTTTCGCTGCCGTCCGAGACTGACTTTGTCAGCAAACGTGTAGTGAATAACAACAAAAGCGCACGGATATACCGTATTGCCATCAGTGCTATTGATAGCCCGGGCAGCAGTGAATTGCGCACCCGACCGGTGGATGGTGAGCTGCTTTTCGCCCCCCGCCAGCTGGCGTTGCAGGCTGGTGAGAGCGAGTATTTTAAATTTTACTATCATGGTCCACAGGATAACCGCGAGCGCTACTACCGGGTCTCATTTCGCGAAGTCCCCACTCGTAACCAGACAAGACGTAGCCCAACCGGCGGCGAGGTCAGCACGGAGCCGGTGGTGGTGATGGATACCATTCTGGTAGTACGACCACGTCAGGTTCAGTTTAAATGGTCCTTCGACAAGGTGACAGGAACGGTAAGTAACACTGGCAACACATGGTTTAAGCTACTGATTAAGCCAGGATGTGATTCGACCGAAGAGGAAGGCGATGCCTGGTATCTACGTCCGGGAGACGTGGTTCATCAGCCTGAGTTACGTCAGCCGGGGAATCATTATCTGGTCTATAACGACAAATTCATTAAGATTAGCGATTCCTGTCCGGCTAAGCCCCCTTCGGCGGACTAAGACTTATCCATCGGTCGAGGGAAGAATTCCACCTCAGAGCTCCAAAAATCGTTTAAATGATGTGGAAGCGATCGTCAATGTCACCTGTAACGATGGGCTTTCTCATATGCACACCATAGTGTTCAGGAGACACGGAAAGGTATCAGGCAGCCTGCTAATGAGTGGTTTAATCACGAATTAGTACGTAAAATCGGTAACGGCTGGAAATCATTCAATACTCACACTATCGAAAGTTCCCCAGCCAACCGCGGTACGTTCTTACATACGATGTACCGCTGTTCTCTTTACGATTTTTAGCTGTACTGGTGAATTATGAGCAATCTGAATCCATGCATGACGTGTGGTGCCTGTTGTGCATTTTTCCGCGTCTCTTTTTACTGGGCCGAAGCCGACGATGCTGGCGGTACTATTCCCGCCAGGCTCACTGAACAAATATCCCCTTTTCACCGATGCATGAGCGGTACCAATCAGAAAAACCCCCGATGTATTGCCCTTGCAGGAACCCCGGGCAAAAATGCCTGCTGCACGATATATAAAAATCGATCGTCCACATGCAGAGAATTTGCCATGTCTGGTGAGAACGGAGTCGTCAATGAGGCTTGCAATCGTGCAAGGGCTAAATACGGGCTGACACCGTTATAAACATACAATAATTAATTGCACTGCCCCGCCTACTGTAATAGCGGGGCTTCGTTTTTAGGGGCAACAAAACCCGATACTTCTTCTATTTGCCAGCAACAATGCCTCTCTTCTGTAGCGTTCTTCGGATCTACATCATCCTGAAGTAGCGCGATATACTCACTGACTATCTGAATCAGAATATAAAAAGCAATGTTTTTAACCTGTAAAAATGGCGCTGTATTTGCGCCATTTTTATCATTCAATGCATTATCTGTTTGAGCCTAAAGGGATCTCAGGGTCTGGCTCATGAGTAATTCTGTTTCGTAAATCTCTGCGAATAATTTCAATAGACCAGAACCAGACTAAATGTCCAAAAATTTCAGAGACATTCTCATACCACGGAAGATCAAACAGAGGTGGTGTCAGTCCCATGAGAGGGAAAGAAATCATATGAACAAAAAGTTGGGCTAAAGCACCTGCCAGTAAGCCCTGCCAGAGTTTAATTTTTGGAAATACTTCAGCGACCACACAATAACCGACAGCAAACACTATCGAAAAGATAATGTGCGTAACACCAACCCAGTTAAAGACATGCCCGGCAAAGGTATAAACAGCCGCATTGGGATCTGTCAGCCCCAGCCAGTCTCGAAGAAAAATATACGGAGGATTGAGAAAATTACGCGAGCAATCAATTTGCCCAGCAGCCCTGATTAATGATTCCGGGCCACACGCTGCATTAAACATATCCACCGGGCTACGTGGCGGCAATGGAACTTCAGCCCCCCACTTCACAAATGCGGAAACAACGCCAGCAATCAGCCCAATGAATGCAGCAAGACCATAACGTCTGCGGTTCGGTGGAGTTTGTTCAAATATATTCATATCTACCCTGCTTGTACCATTATGTTATACACCTCTTTAGGAGTATTCATAAAACAAGTCAAATGTAAAGAACTGTATTGTTTTGTATAACAAGATTGTTTCCTAATCGCCAATGAATATAAGCACCATCATTTCTCCCTATTTTTATATTAGAAGTGACAAAGATTTGCAGGGTGATGCAGAGCTGACAATCACAGGTTTCCTTATCGGTTTTGCATCGTACAACTAAAGCAATAAAACAACTCCCATCCTCATCAACATCCCGGCGAACATGAATTTATTAGCCGGGCTCATAGCTGCATTCGCGTTTTAAGAATAATCCTCCTGCTGTCGCCGACTATGCTTAACGTTTAAAAAAGCATCAGCACTCTCGCAACGCACTCTTATTTTCCCCTTTAGAATACCGGAGGCCTGGTATGAGCAACCAAGGCGAATACCCCGAAGATAATCGGGTTGGGAAGCACGAGCCGCACGATTTTAGTTTGACCCGTCGCGATCTGATTAAAGTGAGCGCCGCAACGGCGGCGACCGCCGTGGTTTATCCTCATTCTACGCTTGCGGCAAGCGTTCCGGCAGCTACACCCGCGCCAGAGATAATGCCCCTGACACTTAAGGTGAACGGCAAAACGGAGCAGCTTGAGGTGGATACCCGAACCACGCTACTGGACGCTTTGCGTGAAAATCTGCATTTGATCGGTACCAAGAAAGGTTGCGATCACGGACAGTGCGGAGCCTGTACCGTGCTGGTCAATGGTCGCAGGCTTAATGCCTGCCTGACGCTTGCAGTCATGCATCAGGGGGCCGAGATCACCACCATTGAAGGCCTGGGTTCACCAGATAATCTTCACCCCATGCAGGCGGCCTTTATCAAGCATGATGGCTTCCAGTGCGGCTACTGCACCTCCGGGCAAATTTGCTCATCAGTAGCGGTGCTAAAAGAGATTCAGGATGGCATTCCCAGTCACGTCACGGTCGATTTGGTTTCCGCTCCAGAAACAACTGCCGATGAGATCCGTGAACGTATGAGCGGCAACATCTGTCGCTGTGGTGCATACGCTAACATCCTTGCCGCCATTGAAGACGCTGCGGGGGAGATAAAATCATGAAGGCGTTTACCTATGAACGAGTGAACACCCCCGCCGAGGCGGCACTTAGCGCTCAGCGCGTACCCGGCGCAAAATTTATCGCGGGCGGGACCAATCTGCTGGACCTGATGAAGCTGGAAATTGAAACGCCCACCCACCTTATCGATGTGAACGGGCTCGGGCTCGATAAGATTGAAGTGACCGACGCGGGTGGGCTGCGCATCGGCGCACTGGTACGGAACACCGACCTGGCGGCTCACGAGCGCGTGCGTCGTGATTACGCGGTACTCTCCCGCGCCCTGCTCGCTGGCGCGTCTGGTCAGTTACGTAATCAGGCAACCACCGCAGGTAATCTGCTCCAGCGCACGCGCTGCCCCTATTTTTACGACACCAATCAGCCCTGCAATAAGCGCCTGCCCGGGAGCGGCTGCGCGGCGCTTGAAGGCTTTAGCCGTCAGCACGCGGTGGTAGGCGTAAGCGAAGCCTGCATTGCCACCCATCCGAGCGATATGGCGGTCGCAATGCGGTTGCTGGATGCGGTGGTGGAAACCATCACGCCGGAGGGAAAGACTCGCAGTATCACACTGGCTGATTTTTATCACCCACCGGGGAAAACGCCGCACATTGAAACCGCCCTGCTTCCCGGTGAGCTTATCATTGCGGTGACGTTACCTCCGCCGCTCGGCGGAAAACATATCTACCGTAAGGTGCGCGATCGCGCCTCCTACGCCTTTGCCCTGGTATCGGTCGCAGCGATTATTCAGCCTGACGGCAGCGGGCGCGTCGCGCTGGGTGGAGTAGCACATAAGCCCTGGCGCATTGAGGCTGCGGATGCTCAGCTATCCCAGGGGGCACAGGCCGTGTATGACGCGCTGTTCGCCAGCGCCCATCCCACCGCTGAAAACACCTTTAAACTCCTGTTGGCGAAGCGAACGCTTGCCTCCGTACTGGCTGAAGCGAGGGCACAAGCATGAAATTTGATAAACCCGCAGGGGAAAACCCGATCGATCAGCTGAAGGTTGTCGGTCGTCCCTATGACCGCATCGACGGACCGCTGAAAACTACCGGCACGGCACGCTACGCCTACGAATGGCATGAAGAATCCCCCAACGCCGCCTATGGCTATATCGTCGGTTCCGCCATGGCCAAAGGACGCCTCACCGCCCTTGATACGGACGCCGCGCAAAAAGCGCCGGGCGTACTGGCTGTCATTACCGCCAGTAACGCCGGGGCACTCGGCAAAGGCGACAAAAACACCGCCAGGCTGTTAGGCGGTCCCACTATTGAGCACTATCATCAGGCCATTGCGCTGGTAGTGGCCGAGACCTTCGAACAGGCGCGAGCGGCGGCCTCGCTGGTGCAGGCGCACTATCGCCGTAATAAAGGAGCTTACTCCCTGGCGGACGAAAAACAGGCCGTCAGTCAGCCGCCGGAAGACACGCTCGACAAAAACGTCGGTGACTTTGACGGAGCTTTCACCTCCGCTGCGGTGAAGATTGATGCTACCTACACGACCCCGGACCAGAGCCATATGGCGATGGAGCCGCATGCCTCGATGGCCGTCTGGGATGGAAATAAGCTTACTCTCTGGACCTCAAATCAGATGATTGACTGGTGCCGCACCGATCTGGCAAAAACGCTAAAAGTGCCCGTGGAGAATGTGCGTATTATCTCCCCGTATATCGGCGGAGGGTTTGGCGGCAAGCTGTTCCTGAGAAGCGATGCGCTGCTGGCGGCCCTCGCCGCCCGAGCGGTGAAACGTCCGGTTAAAGTGATGCTCCCCCGCCCCACTATTCCCAATAACACCACGCACCGCCCCGCCACCCTTCAGCACCTGCGTATCGGTGCCGACCAGAGCGGGAAAATCACAGCTATCTCACATGAAAGCTGGTCCGGAAACCTGCCCGGCGGCACGCCGGAAACGGCGGTACAGCAAAGCGAATTACTCTACGCCGGGGCAAACCGTCATACCGGCCTGCGGCTCGCCACGCTTGATTTGCCGGAAGGGAACGCCATGCGTGCGCCCGGCGAAGCCCCCGGTCTGATGGCGCTCGAAATCGCGATCGACGAACTGGCGGAAAAAGCGGGCATCGATCCCGTCGAGTTTCGCATCCTGAATGACACTCAGGTTGACCCCGCCGACCCGACGCGCCGCTTCTCTCGCCGTCAGCTTATCGAGTGCTTGCGCACCGGAGCGGATAAATTTGGCTGGAAGCAGCGCAACGCCACACCCGGACAGGTGCGCGACGGGGAGTGGCTAGTCGGCCACGGCGTCGCGGCGGGCTTTCGCAATAATCTGCTGGAAAAATCGGGGGCTCGGGTTCACCTCGAACCAAACGGCACCGTTACCGTGGAAACGGACATGACCGACATTGGCACCGGCAGCTACACCATTCTGGCCCAGACGGCAGCGGAAATGCTTGGCGTACCGCTGGAGCAGGTTGCGGTTCACCTCGGCGATTCCAGTTTCCCGGTTTCTGCGGGTTCTGGTGGACAATGGGGCGCGAATACCTCCACCTCCGGCGTTTACGCCGCCTGTGTGAAGCTTCGCGAAATGATTGCCTCGGCAGTCGGGTTTGATCCTGAGCAGTCGCAGTTTGCCGACGGCAAGATTACCAACGGTACCCGAAGCGCCATGCTACATGAGGCCACCGCAGGCGGCAGACTGATAGCGGAAGAGAGCATTGAATTCGGAACACTGAGCAAGGAGTACCAGCAGTCGACCTTTGCCGGGCATTTTGTGGAGGTCGGCGTGCATAGCGCGACGGGAGAAGTTCGGGTCCGGCGTATGCTCGCTGTGTGTGCTGCAGGACGCATCCTGAATCCGAAAACTGCACGCAGCCAGGTCATTGGCGCAATGACTATGGGCATGGGCGCGGCACTGATGGAGGAGCTGGCGGTGGATGACCGTTTGGGCTACTTCGTTAATCACGATATGGCGGGGTATGAGGTGCCGGTTCATGCGGATATCCCAAAACAGGAGGTGATTTTCCTGGATGATACCGACCCCATCTCCTCCCCGATGAAGGCCAAAGGTGTCGGTGAGCTGGGCCTGTGCGGCGTGAGCGCGGCTATCGCCAACGCGGTGTATAACGCCACCGGTATTCGGGTACGGGATTATCCCATCACTCTGGATAAGCTGCTCGATAAACTGCCGGATGTGGTTTAAGGAGGAACAATGTCATACTCGCTTTTTGACAAAGACGAGCACTGGCATAAGCCAGAGCAGGCGTTTCTCACCGATGACCACCGGACCATTCTGCGCTTCGCCGTAGAGGCGCTAATGTCCGGTAAAGGAGCGGTGCTGGTGACGCTGGTGGAGATACGCGGCGGCGCGGCGCGCCCGCTCGGGGCGCAGATGGTGGTGCGCGAAGATGGTCGTTACTGCGGTTTTGTCTCTGGCGGCTGCGTGGAGGCCGCTGCCGCTTTTGAAGCGCTGGAGATGATGGGCTCAGGCTGCGATCGCGAAATTCGCTATGGCGAAGGTTCGCCGTGGTTTGACATCGTTCTGCCCTGCGGCGGTGGGATCACGCTGACGCTCCATAAACTACGCTCGGCACAGCCTCTGCTCGCCGTGCTGAACCGCCTGGAACAGAGAAAACCGGCGGGGCTGCGCTACGATCCGCAAGCACAATCGTTGGTGTGCCTGCCCACGCAAACCCGAACGGGCTGGAATCTCAATGGCTTTGAGGTGGGGTTTAGGCCATGCGTCAGGCTGATGATTTACGGACGTTCTCTTGAGGCGCAGGCAACCGCGAGTCTTGCAGCAGCCACAGGCTATGACAGCCATATCTTCGATCTTTTTCCGGCCTCAGCCAGCGCTCAGATCGATACCGATACGGCGGTCATTTTGCTGTGCCATGATCTCAACCGGGAGCTGCCAGTGTTGCAGGCCGCGCGAGAAGCAAAACCCTTTTATCTCGGCGCATTGGGCAGCTATCGAACCCACACGTTACGTCTGCAAAAGCTCCACGAGCTGGGATGGTCCAGGGAGGAGACAGCGCAAATTCGGGCACCCGTCGGGATATTCCCCAAAGCCCGGGATGCGCATACTCTGGCACTCTCCGTGCTGGCAGAAGTCGCCTCTGTACGTCTCCATCAGGAGGAGGATTCATGCCTGCCCCCGTCGTCCTGATCCTTGCGGCCGGGCGTGGAAAGCGCTTTCTCACCTCCGGGGGAAATACCCATAAGTGTATCGGCTGGCGTCAGTCCCCGGAGGTTGCGCCTTATCGCTGGCCATTTGAAGAAAACGGGAGAACTTTCGACCTTGCGATTGAACCACAGATTACGACTAATGATCTGCGTCTGATGTTGAGGCTGGCTCTTGCCGGCGGAGGAATAACAATTGCCACTCAGGAAACTTTCAGGCCATATATTGAAAGCGGTAGGCTTGTATCTCTGCTTGATGACTTTCTTCCACAATTTCCGGGCTTCTATCTGTATTTCCCACAGCGTCGCAATATTGCACCAAAGCTCCGCGCCCTGATTGACCACGTCAAGGAATGGCGGCAGCAATTGGCTTAAATGTCTGCACCTGCATTGCCTGATGTCAGAACAGTATTTTGATTAATTGCCAGGGTTACAATGGCACAAATACGGCACAGGAGGAAACGTGGTGTATTTAAATATGGGGTAACTACTTGATTTAAATGGTGCCGATAATAGGAGTCGAACCTATGACCTTCGCATTACGAATTATAAGAATCCGCTTCTAATTCAAAGTATTACCCCATCAACACTGCGCTCACACGTCCCACCACATCAAAACATGTAAAGCCTTGCAAGCCATTGTGAGGCCTTATGTGTCTCAGTTTTGTCCCACCTTGTATTATGACTTGCATAGCCAATGAAGATAAATGTGACGACAAACGGCGCAGCAGTCTTCTTTTCCTTCATACTTTCCCCACCCAGCATGCATACCTTCTACCATAACTGTAGTTAATGTCTGTTATGAGCGAAGAGCGGACATAACATCCTCGGGATAGTGTGGGAATGGTGTTGTCCGGTTAACCGTTTCAGGCTGATGTTTTACTAGGCATAGTACTTTATGTCGATTGCTTATACATTTAAACTGGCAAAATAGGTTTTAATACGGAGATGGTCAATGTCCCTGCTATATCAGATTTAAGAGTCTGTGGTTCAAGATGGATCAAGCTTGGGTCCAATACTGCTCAAACTCCGACTCTTGGCAGCAAGATTAGGAAGTAACGATTTAGAAGAATGGGTCAAACATGAATCGGAAGGCTATCCTCAGGATGCTGTGCTTCCCGATTACAGAATAGTAGGAGTAACTTATAAAGGCACGTTTTCTGGCCCTTTTGGCTCTGGTATAAAAAATGCGCCTATCCCACCAATATTAATAAAAACGTTTGCAAATGATAGCTGGAATAACTACTCCGTCAGAGAGAGCATTGCTGCTGTTGACGAACTTGTTAAAGTTAGCGCAAAAGGTGGTTCTTTGGGGATTAATGCGTCAAATTTAATCCTTCTTCTACAAGGGAAGATATATGCAGATTATGCTTGTAATGATATCTCTGGAAATATTTCAGTAGTGTCACTATCAGAAATTTCACAAGCCGTTCGCAATAGAGTTCTTGAATTAACAATTGAATTTGAAAAATCAATTCCCGCAGCAGCACACATCACTTTTGGTACTCAAGGTATGGATAAAGATAATGCATCAAAAGCACAGCAAATAACACAACAAATAATTTATGGTAACGTTGGCAATGCCATCTCTGGTGGCAGCGAATCAACTATTAATGTAAGCATACAATCACACAATAAAGAATCGGTAGCAAACTATCTGAAAGATTCAGGTATTTCTGAAGAAGATGCGCGTGATTTCTCACTGATTGTAGCGTCTGAAACACCATCAAGTTCTGAAGAACCTTTTGGGGAAGGTGCAAAAAATTGGATTGCATCAAATATAAGAAAAGCTGCCGATGGGACTTGGAAAGTCGGGATGGCAGTTGCAACCAAAGTTCTGACGGAGGCTGCACTGAAATACTATGGTTTGCAGTAAGTCATGGGCCGCATTTTGCGGCCATATTTATATGTATAGTAAAGCTAAATGTTCATTCCAAAGTAGTTAGTGCCCCATTATGAAGATTTAGCCGTGTAATTTTATCTTACTCGGTAAGCATGTTCCAACACCAATCTAGCTAAATCAGTTTGTTGATTTGATAAATCGACTTCATACGTAAAACATAGTAAAGATAATACTCTTGCAAATTTAACTCGTACTTTTTGCAAAGATTTATAAAAAAGTACTTCATCTGTCGAATTTTGATGCTTATATAATAACATTAAATTTTGACTTAGAGTGTGGATTAAATCTAATATTAAATGTTGCGCTTGCTTGGATTTTATGTCCAATCTTAGTTGCTCTGTTTTATCTTTGATTGATTCTAAGCTTTTGATTACTGCTTGGGAAACCTCTGAATCGAATGGTGCAGTTAAAACCTTTTTACCTTCAAGATAACTGAAATATTTCTCAAACAGTTTCTTATCCGGATCAGATATAAATGGAATCAACTCTTTAGCTGTGATGCCCGAGATGGATGCGACATTTGCTAAACCACCAATTATTTCTAAAAACAATTTCGGCCTCCTAGTGATAATTTAGATAATTAGACTATTTTTTAACTACTAAGTCTCGAAAAGTAGAAGTGTCCATTTGAGTTAGGATGTTATAGATAATACTACGATCGTTTGGGATGCACTACTACCAGATTTGCTACATTACGTAAATTTAGCTATCTAGATAAAACGGCTATAATCACTCAGTAATAATTTCAATACTAAACATCCCTATGTTGCCCGACCAGATTGTGTTTATCACAATTCTTGGTATTAGGCTTTATTCCATTCATGAGTAAACGTCCGCTCCTGGCACATAGCAGTCCTAGAGACACTGGCGTAAAGCCATGGAGGATCGGTGGGAGGAGACGCTAATCCTTTCATACAAAAAATATGTAAAATCAATAACGGCTGTAAATCATTCAATACTCGCCCTATCGGAAGTTCACCAGCCAACCGCAGCACGTTCTTGCATACGACGTGGCTGCGGTTTCAACTCCCGCCAGCTCCACCAATCATGATTGGACGGTGTAAGGACAACACCAACAAAAACAGGAAGTTAGCAGTCTCAGCAGGACACCGACCAGACGGTGAGGAGACAAAAAAGGATACGCAAAGGAGCCGCGGCTCTCGAGTGACACAAAAGCCCGCTTATGCGGGCTTTTTGTTTTTCCCTTAAGTTCCTAGCCGCTTATCTATAACTATGGAAAAATGTTAACCCTGACTGTATGTTAACAAAGGGATGTATATGTCGGTTTTTCATAACTGGCTGCTTGATATCGCAAGCGGGAATTACTTTATCTACATCAAACGCCTTTCTGCAAACGACACAGGCGCAACAGGTGGCCATCAGGTCGGACTTTATATCCCCTCAAATATCGTTGAAAAGCTTTTTCCATCTATCAATCATACTCGCGAACTGAACCCTTCAGTCTTCCTTACTGCGCATGTATCATCCCATGATTGCCCTGATACCCAAGCACGCGCAATTTATTACAACAACCGTTATTTTGGTAAGACCCGAAACGAAAAAAGAATTACGCGCTGGGGGAGAGGAAGTCCATTACAGAACCCTGAAAATACAGGAGCCCTCACAATTCTTGCTTTCAGGTTAAACGAACAGAACACTGACTGTTCCGAGGTAGATATATGGGTCTGCGTCAATCCCGATGAAGAGGATATCATCGAGTCTGCTATTGGCGAAATCATACCTGGAACCCTAATTTCCGGCCCTGCCGGACAAATTTTGGGCGGATTGTCTCTTCAGCAAACTCCAGTAAATCATAAATATGTTATTCCTGAAGACTGGAAGAAGCGTTTTCCTTCTGGAAACGAAATTATTCAATATGCTGCTGGCCATTATGCTAAAAACTCCAAGGATCCAGATGAGCAACTGATTGACCGTCGGCGTGTCGAGTATGATATTTTTCTACTCGTCGAGGAATTACATGTTCTTGATATTATTAAGAAAGGATTCGATTCTGTAGATGAGTTTATTGCATTAGCCAACTCTGTCAGTAATCGACGTAAATCAAGGGCAGGCAAATCACTTGAACTTCACCTAGAGAAGCTTTTTATCGAGCACGGACTACGGCATTTCTCCACTCAGGCAGTTACTGAAGGTAATAAAAAACCAGATTTCCTGTTTCCTTCAGCAGAGGCATATCATAACGTTGAATTTCCTGTAGAAAACTTACGTATGCTGGCAGTAAAGACCACCTGCAAAGATCGCTGGCGTCAGATACTGAATGAAGCAGATAAAATCCATCAGGTACATTTATTTACACTGCAAGAAGGTGTTTCTTCAGCACAATACCGAGAAATGAAAGATGCGGGTGTCAGACTCGTTGTACCATCAACTTTACATAAAAAATACCCAGAAGCAGTTAGAGAAGAATTAATAACGCTCGGAGCATTCATTACTGAGCTGATAGAGCTTTACGCTGAACTATCATAGGCTGACTCCCGGCTTAAAAGGCCGGGAGATGTTCTCAAGGCTGCCCAGTCTTACCAGCATCAGCAGAAACAGCTTTGAGGATATAGGGTTCCAGAAGTCTGGCAACAGCTTCAAATACTGGCACCACAACTGAGTTACCGAACTGCCGATATGACTGAGTATCTGAAACCGGAATACGGAATGGTTTCCCTCCAGGTTTTTCAAATCCCATAAGGCGTGCGCACTCTCGGGGAGTCAGCCTGCGTGGTCGACGAGCCTGATTACTCTCATTCATAAAGTCAGCCTCTCCCGTTGCCATATCCCAACCACGATCAATAAGAATTTCTGATCCATCTTTGTGATATCTGGCAGAAAGTGTGCGTGCAATGCTTTCCTTATTCTCAGGATTGACCAACCCAAAGCCAAAACCATTCCCCTTGGCTGCATGCTTTTTGGCGTAGTTATAAAGGTACTCCCATAGTTTTGGCGTAAGTATATATTTACTGTCGACTACAGGCTCCAGCAATTCACCAAATGATGGGCGGTGTTCCGGATAAAAACGACTGATATCACGCAAGGTAAACCCCTTGTGAATATTCAGATCTCGTCTAAATCCGACCAGAACAATGCGTTCACGATGCTGAGGCAAAAAATGCTTCCCATCGATAATCTTTGGATCGTTTTTTCCCATTTCTGCAGCATCGGCAACTTCGTAGCCCAGCTCGTCAAGGGTCTCCATAATGACTTTGAAAGTTTTACCCTTATCATGGCTCTTCAGATTTTTGACATTTTCCAGCACAAAAATTGCCGGTTTTTTTGCTCGTATAATACGTGCCACGTCAAAAAAAAGTGTTCCTTGTGCTTCACATTCAAAACCATGCGCACGACCAAGTGAGTTTTTCTTACTAACACCAGCAAGGCTAAATGGCTGGCACGGGAACCCCGCAAGAAGCACATCATGATCCGGCACATGCTCATCAATATATGCATAAGCATCCGTTTCCAATACATCGGTTTTATCACTCAGCGTGACTTCCCGAATATCGAGATTGAATTTATGCACCTGTTCATCGTTAAACCAGTTGGCCTTGTATGTACGCACAGCATCTTTATTCCATTCACTGGTAAAAACACACTGGCCTCCAATGGCCTCAAAACCTTTCCGTATCCCTCCAATTCCAGCAAATAAGTCAATGAAGCGGAAAGCATATTCCGGATGGTTTGCAGGTGGTTCTGGTAGCATCTTACGCAGAAGAGACTCTTCTACTGAAGTCAACGATTTTGGTAAACACTTGCCATTAATCCAGCGGTTAATGGTTTCACGGCTCCACTCATTTTTTCCGACTTTTCTCAGTAATTCAGCCACATACTTCTGATCATAGATTTCCAGCACTTTCTCGATAAGCTTTTTATCATTTTCCTGTCGCAGCTTTTCTTCCGCCTCGGCTTCCTTCAGCAGATGCTGTGCCAACACTTCAAATTCAGACATAATTCCTCCAAGGGGTCTAATGGGTGAAACTTTATCACTCATTCAACCCAGAAGGAAATGTTTTATCTGGATATTTAAACAGTGACTACAACGTAATCTAGCACTGGTGATGCTTTGTTAGGCATAGAGAATCATTCTATATACGGCTAATGACAGAAAAACAGCAGACAAGTAGTTTGTTCATAAATTAACGCATACTATGTGTCTACGGTTTTCGAGACCGGTCCAATCATCAAACGAAACATAAAATTAGCTCACATTATGAGGAAAAGTATCTTTTTTGTACTATGTAAATTCAAAGGCTTAGCCTCATTTCTCCGATGGTTTTCTCAACACTACTGGTTGTGAGCCCTTGCAATGATCATTAATATACGTCTCACAAATAATTCTTCATAGATATTGCAAAATGGATATTACTGAGTTTCCTTCTGGAGTAATTGAACACCTTGGCTGGTATGTATACCGATTGATTGATCCGAGGGACGGAAGCACCTTCTATGTAGGGAAAGGCAAAGGTAACCGCGTATTTGCCCATATGCGCGGTGAAGTGGCAGCGACTGATGATGACGAGTTACTGAGCAACAAGCTAAAGCAAATTAGAGAAATAAGGTTAGCAGGACTTGAGGTTATCCATGTCATCCATCGACACGGAATGACTGATGAAAAGACGGCGTACGAAGTTGAAGCAGCACTTATTGATGCCTACCCTGGGTTAACGAATATCATGAATGGTGCTGGCAGCAATGAATTCGGCGCCGCGCATGTCAAAGAGTTGATAGCAACATATCAACCCGAAACCATAATATTTCATCATAAAGCATTAATGATTTCCGTTAACAGAAGTGCAAAGGATTCAGAGCTTTATGATGCGGTTCGATTTAGCTGGCGCATTAATGTCTCTCGCGCTAGCCAAGCAGAAGTCATTCTTGCTACTGTAAGGGGGATCGTTCGAGGGGTTTTCATTGCTGATAAATGGCTCAAATCAACACGTGAAAATTTCCCTACGATGAAATACTGGGACGAGGATCCGGACTTTGAGGCAACACAAAGTTCTCGCTATGGTTTTGAAGGTCGAGAAGCCTCACCTGAAATAGCAAATCTTTATCTTGGAAAAAAAATACCAGATGAATTAAGAAAAAAAGGAGCTATGTCCCCGGTCCGTTACTCACCTAATTTTTGAGTCTTTAAGTGATAAGCATAAACCGCAGCACGATCTTCTTGCATACGACGTGCTACGGTTTCATTTATCTCCGACCGGAAACTTCTTATACAGTGTCGATATACCAACATCATAGATGATCGCCACCTTCTGGCGAGGAACGCCTGATGCAATTAATCGCCCGGCCTGCGCCCATTGTTCTGGTGTAAGTTTGGGACGACGTCCCCCAATTCGTCCCTGTGCGCGAGCAGCTTCCAGTCCAGCTTTTGTTCGTTCAACAATCAGTTCTCGTTCCATTTCAGCCAGGGCACCCATCACATGAAAGAAAAAACGCCCCATCGGTGTGCTGGTATCAATAGCATCCGTCAGGCTGCGAAAATTAACGCCACGTTCGCGCAACTCCTCAACCAGAATGACCAGATGCCGCATACTACGCCCCAGCCGATCCAGCTTCCAGACAACCAGAGTGTCACCTGCCGATAATGTCCTGAGCAGCTTTTTCAGTCCTGGTCTGTAGGACTTTGTACCGCTTATCTTGTCTTCAAAAATCAGCTCACATCCTGCACAGTTCAGCGCATTACGTTGTAGATCGGTATTCTGGTCATTTGTTGATACACGTACATAGCCAATAAGCATGTTAAATCCCCCTGGTAAAAGCAGGAATGATGCCATTTGCTTGTTATTTCTTCATTTTCATAAACGTTGGTTTGGGAGAAGCGGCAAAACGGGATGTGGGTAACGGGCAAAACCAAATTCCTGATATGTCAGCGTGGGAGTGTGGGGGAGATACAACGACGGGATGGAGGCGAAGCCCGGATGGTTATATTGAACAATGGGGGCTAACTGGGGCCACAATAAATGAAGTTTTGATTAATTTTCCTATCCCATTTCCGACAGGCGTCATTTCTATTAATGAACATGACCATGCTCCTGTGCCAGGGAAAATGTCAGTATGGCAATTCTATCAATTGACTAACTCAAGTGTCATGGCAGATAACCTGGGATCTCTTGATAAAGGAAATCCATCCTTCAATGTTCCAACTGTCGCTGGTTGCCGCTGGTTTGCCACAGGAAGATAAAATGAGTAAATATCTTTACGATGCTAAAACTAATATGTTTTACCCATTTACTCTGGAAAGTCAGTATAAGAAGTCTGGGTTATGGCCTCATAATGGAGTTGAAGTTGATGAGGATATATTTATTAAGTACCTGTCCCCACCTCCAGGGAAAGTGAGAGTTGCGGGTGATGATGGCTATCCTGCATGGGATGACGTACCGCCGCTAACTCATGAAGAACAACTGTCAGAAGCGGAACGAAAAAAACAGGCACTCATAAATCGAGTTAATGAATATATTAACAGTAAGCAGTGGCCAGGAAAGGCTGCTATTGGTCGTCTGAAAGGTGAGGAACTGGCGCAATATAATTTATGGCTGGATTATCTTGACGCACTGGAACTGGTCGATACTTCCAGTGCTCCAGATATTGAATGGCCTACGCCTCCGGCTGTTCAGGCCAGATGATATCCGGCGCGGTGCTGGTATCTGTTGCCGTCACCGCGTCAATGTAATCCAGCACGGCGTTAAGTCGGGTTGTTTCTGCCTGCGTCAGCTTCCGCCCGGCCTGCAATTTCAGTTGAATCAGACTGATGGAAGCCATTGCAGCATCAATCAGCGACTGGCGCTGTGCTTCTGCCGCGTCTACTGAGGCACTATGCTGTGCCTCAGTATCTGTCACCCATTTCTCACCATCCCATTTATCGTATGGCGTTAACGGTGAAAGCGTGACATAACCGTCTTTGATGGCACCGATATAATCCACTGTAACAGCTGCGCCATTTTCGATTGAGTAAGCAGTCTCATTGCGGTGGTCTTCTTCATGGCTCCATCCCTTACCCGTAAATACTGCCACTTTCCCCGGAATGTATTCGCCCGGGTCAATACCAGTGGAACAGGCGGGCATACTTACACCAGTATTAATATATTCATCAGACCAGCCAGTATATTCAGACGTTACTGCATCATAATAAAAACAACGCATATCACCCGGTACTGTAGCCAGCCCATTTTTATCAAAAACAGGTTTCATTATTTAGCCCTTACTAAAAAGTTGAATGCAATGTTACGTGGGCGTGTTTCGGTGCCGCCTGGTACATTAAAAGCCGCAGCGGTGCCACTACCATCATTCTGACTAATACCACTCGTATATATGCCGTTCGCATTACTCTGGAGGGCGAAAACCGTTCTTGTTCCAGTACCAGCAGAAGGACCGTAGTATTGCAAAGTAAATTGTTTCATCAGGTCAGACTGCGTACTAAGTAATCCACGTCCACTATCTACACCACGACCATCATCCCAGATACGAATGAAATCACCGCGGGCTTCAGGTAATACCAGCGAAGGAAACACTTTCGCCAGCACAGGGTAATCAGTGGCAGAGAATTTCGCGCCGTTGAACTTCAAAAACACCATACCGGACCAGCTGTCGATTACAGTATTTGGCATTGCAGCGGACGGCCAGAAGAACGGAACGCCAATAGCTGGAGCACCTTCTCCCAAACCAAGGTTTTCGAGAGCCGTTTTCACGGTGCCATCCGATTTGATATCGCCAAACGGATTCTTGCGGCTTAACAGCAGCGCACGAAGCGCGGTAAGCAGCTGGTCATGCCGCCCCTTCTCCAGGCTGGCACCGGATGCCTCCACCACGCCACAAAGCTCTTCCTGCAACATGTCAAAGTAGTCATCATCCAGATCGGTGGCAGGCGTGCCGGTCTGGGGGTTACCACGGGTAAAACCGTTCTTACCCGCGCCGAACTTATCCTTCTGCGCGGTTTTCGTGTCTATACGATGCATGGATTACTCCGGATATTTAAAAATTACGTAGGTATGCGACGGGCAGAGTTTGTTAAGCACACACTCGACAACGGTGTCACCCCAGATACGCAGTGCGGAATCACAGGGATCGCCACATGTCATCCAGGTGGTGTTGGTGGCGGCTGGCATGTTGACCTGCCAGTAATACCGCCATTCCGGCGCATTCACCGCGTCAGTACAGGCCGATGAGCAGGTGAACGTGCTTTTGTCGTATCGCGTGATGGTGGCATCTGGTCTGCCCAGGGCAGCAAGCTGTGCAAGATAAAAATCCTCGTTGATGCCGCCCGCCAGGTTAACCTTCGCATCCAGCCGTTGCTGACGCTGGCGAAGGGTCTGCGTTCCCGCCGGAATACATTCATCCGGCAGACCGCACAGACGCTCCCAGCGGTTTATCAGTTCAGTGGTGGTGCGCGGATCCAGCTCCCGCATCAGGGCATCCGCACGCTGATGAACACGGGTTAATGACGGTGCCGCACCGGCAATCGCCGGATCGCTGGCTGACCACGCCGGACCGGGCGGCAACAGTGCCGATAACAGGCGGATGTAATCATCGTTTGTCACGTCCATGAAATCGTCCCCAGTACCGCCAGTTCGTTTTTCGCAATGGAGATATTGTCCACCGGTGCAAGCAACTGATGGCTGTATTCCCCGTTCGCACCGGAAATCGCCTCACTGATACGCGATACCTTCAGTTCTCCCTGCGGATAACCATCACGCAGCAGGAACGAACGCAACTCCGCGGTAATGGCAGCCCGTATTTCCGGTGTGTCCGGCGTCACGCGGATATGAAAATCCACCGTATGTGCCACCGGCCTGAATACATACAAATCAGAGCCTGCCACCGGGGCCAGTGGCCCGATATGTTGTCTTGCTGCCGTTTCCGTTGATTCTTCCGGAATGGGATTAATCAGGTCACTGCTGGCAATCATCACACCGACAGTTCCCGTTCCCATCCAGTGACGGTATGTCCATGCGCGGGTAATGCCGGGCACTTCTTTAGCCCAGACGACATAGTCCCCGTCAGCCCCGCCCTGAGGCGTCCAGTAATACCGCTCAATGACGCGGGCGCGCCACGTTTCCAGCTCTTCAGTATCAAATCCGCCTGTAAGGGTATCTGCCACGCCGGAAGACGGCAGACCATTAACCGGCGTGACCAGGATTAATGACGTACCGTCGTCAGCGTTACCGACCGCGCCTGCACTTGAGCAGGCGATCGGCACGCGCAGGACACCACCGGAGCTGGTTGCATCGGCAGTTGCCGTGTACTGAACCAGGTCATCGCGCTGAATAACACTCCCGGCGGTCACCTTCAGGCCATCGCTGACACCTTCCCAACGCATATACCCGCTGGCAGCCGTGGCCCCCTTGCGCGGACACCGTTTCATCGCAGCATGTCGCGCCAGCCAGGACTCATCGCACAGGTCAGGCAGCATGTTCATTGCCAGATAATCGATGTACCCGTAAACCGTATGCAGCGCCGCCGCATACACCTTTGCCCGCACGTCTTCATCCATGCGCCGGAGCGTGTCGCTGACGTCCAGCCTGGCGAATAAATCGTTACGGAGCATACTGATATTTTCTGCCAGCGTCGGGCGCTGAAATTCACTGTCCGCCATGCGTTATCGCACTCCACAGATCATCAAAAGAAATCATTACCGGTCCGTCACGACGCCAGAGGGTGATACTGTTACCCAGCTCATTAATCCCGGTGCGGCGGATATCCAGATCAATACGGGACACCACGCCGTCATCAATCATCCATTGCAGGCATTCGCGGATATACCCCCTTACTGTCTGCACCAGCTGATTGGTCAGTTTGCTGCGCTGAAGCAGCCACAGTCGGGAGCCGTAACGGTCATTCTGTACCGCAGGCCAGGTATCCCCCCACCATCCCATCGGGACGTCGGCGTTGTCATCAGGCTCCGCCCGCCGCCAGGTAAACAGGGAAATCACCACGGCGCGGGTCAGCGGATCCAGCGGTGCGCTGGCGCAGGTGCGTTTACCGTTCACCGTCAGCCACAGTTCCATCATGCCTCCATCGCTTTATCCGGTTTGTCGGTGTTACTGCCCTGACCGTTCTCTCTGTGACGATGCCCGTTATAGGCAAGCCGCATCGCTGACATGGTAGTGCCGCTGGAGTCGCACAGGTCTTTCACCTGTCCTGTCACTTCCAGGTCCATTTCAAAACGTGCTTTAGGTGAATTGCGAAACGTGATCGTTTTACCTGCACCGTCCACCACGATCCCCTCCCGGGTCAGCGTCACAGACTGCCCCTGATCGTCATAGACAGCCACCTCACCCGTCTGCAACCCTTTCAGGCGGTAGCGCCGGTCCGACACCGTAACAACCACCGCATGAGAACGGTCGCCATCCGGAAACAACACCACCGCTTCCGCGCCGCTGTTTGCCCTTGCGGTAAAACCGTAGGGTTCAAGATGTTCAACCCCGGCTTTGGGTTCACCGGCAATCAGGGACACATCCACGGTCTGACATTTCGTGGCGGCACTGATGCTTTTCACCACTGCCCGCGCAATCAGGCCGAGAAGTTGTCGCTGCATGGCTTCAATCGTCCTCATCAGAACGGGTCCTCCTGTACTCTGGCTTTTTTCTTTTTCCGCGCGCCGGGGGCTTCGGGTTCAGGCAGATAAGCATCAGGCGGGCCGACACGGATTTCCGTCAGGGTGCCGTTCTGGTCCTGAGTAAACGTGACTTCCGAGACAAGCAGTTCGGTATTGTCGAAACCACAGACCGGATCAAAGACAATCACCCGCTGGTTGGGCTGCCACAGCGTACCGTTACCCTGTCGCCAGCCCTGCACCACATAGGTGGTTTCATCCGTCCGCGCCGCCCGTTGTCGGGCTTCAAAGTCAGCACGCGCAATACAGCCTGCCCCCGTGGCCTGCCCTGTCTGCCTGATATACATCGGACGGTAACGGGCAATAAATGCGTCCTCTGTGCGGGCCCGCAGCGCGGTGGTGGTGACCTCACCGAAATCATCGTCGTTTCCGGCACGCTGCCCCGCCACCTGGTAAACAGAAAACCGCTCCCGGATACTCTTCTCCGTATCGCAGGAAAGGATGTTTTCCCCAAGTACCAGCGCGGTATGTGCCCGCGTTGAGCCAATACCGCCAATCACCAGCCTGCCGTGCGGGTCGTCGTAAGCCAGCGCCTGCTGCTGACCGAGTATTTTGTTTATTACCTCAATCACCGTTTCACCGTGATCAGGCTGAACATCAGGAATAACACCCGACGGCGCACCGCTGTTCACCACCTCAATGCCGAAAGGCGCAGCAAGCGCCTGCGCAATCTGCACCAGCGAGCGTCCGTTAAACTGTGTCGGTTCGGCTGCACAGTCAATCAGGTCAGCCGTCAGACTACGTCCGGCAATACCGGTGCTGACCGAACGGGCATCGTAACGAACGGGCGTCGCCTCCACCCAGCCGGTGATCACCAGCTCATCACCAATCAGCACTTCCACTTTTGAACCGTTTTTAATGCGCGGCTGAAGCGTGGTGATACCCTCATCTCCCGGCCACTGGCGGGTGATCTCCACACTGAAATCCCGCGCCAGCCGTTCAATACCGGCACCGATGCGCACCGATGTCCAGCCATTCCACTCCCGGCCATTTACCCGTAGCGTGACATTGTCGTTCATTGCACTGGCACCTTCAGAGGGATCACCGGCACAAAGCCGGGATGCGTAATGGCATTACGCCGGATAATGTCCGCGTCACGCGCCGCGTTATCAAACCAGGTCGCCGCCAGCACCAGCGCGGGTAAAACCTCATCCGGCGTGCGCTGAATGATCCGTGCAGACTGTTCAAGGCGCGTGTTGATATCCGCATTCAGATCTGCTTTCACCCGGCGCAGCACCAGAAACAGCGCATCACTGGTTGTACGGGACAACTCCTTATCAATTGCCGTATTCAGTGTGTCGCGAATGTCGGTCAGTTCTTCCCACGTTGGCAGGTCAACCGTGTTTTTCACCGCCGGTGCATTGTTCAGTGCCGGATGCGTGACAGAAGGCCAGCCGGTGCTCTGCGCGGGTGTTGTTGACTGCCCCACTGTGGCATTCTGCATCACCGCGGAAGTTGTGGGCGCAGGCAATCGTGTGACGACATACGCCGCTTCGCTGATTGCGGTCGTACGAAGGGTGCTGGCAACCACGTTACGCTGCTGCGTCGCCGTGGCGGTGGTTTTACTGTCCGTTTTCCAGACGCCGCGCGGTTGCAGATCGCTGCCAAGGCTGACACCGGAAAGCGTTTTGATCATGGTGACCAGGTCGCTGGCGTTACCATAAAGGCGTTTCCCGGTACGCCACATTTTCTGCACCTGCTCAACGAAATTTTTGCCTGACGATGGCGGCGGAAGAAGTACCGAGATATCCCCCTGCAACAGCCTGGCGGCATCCGATACGGCAGAATCCACCACTTTCATCGCATCAGAAACATACCCAAGCATTGTGCCGACATTACCGACGACGTCGTTCTGCACAAAATCTGCCACGCCATCGATACTGAAACCGCTGAAGCTGTCACTGATGCAGTCATCCAGTGCAGAACAGGATGACATCAGCGTCTGCGCCGTCGCCACGCCTGATGTGGGGTAAGAGAGATCTCCCGCTTCGACAAACTTCAGGTCAAAGCGGACAATACGCCCTTCACTCTTCGATGTGCTGACCCGAACTTCCCCGTCAACACAGACTTTCAACTCACCGTATGTCGGGTGGACAAGCGTGCCGGGACCGGGTTTATTCAGCGCGTCAATCAGGCGATCGCGCTGGTCAAAGCAGTCATCTCCCACCACATAAGCCGTGATGGACGGGCGGAAAGTGACTTTTCCCAGATCTTCGGCAGGTCTGGTACCAGCTTCTGGACATGATTCCGCGCCAGTGTGGTTGGTAAACGGCTAAATCGGTTTCCATTGCAACGCCCACAAATCTTATAAACAGGCGTGCCATGAAGCCGGGTCCTTTTTTCATCCAGGACAATACCTTTACCCTTACACCCTCTGCACGCTGTGCTGACTTCTCCCTTACCATGACAATGCTGACATAGTTCCTTCACCCACTCTTCCTTGATAACAGATTCCCCGCTTCTGGAGTGTTTCACCACCTCGCGCAATACATTATGAAATCCAGTACCAGCACAATGCTCACAGCGAGCCTTACTTGCCGCAGACCTGGAATAATCAGCAAAGGCAAAATTCACAAGGTAAGGGATGATCTGTAACCGGATTTCTTCACTCAATTTGTTCAATGTCGGGTTATCCAGTGCCATCGCGTAATTGAGCAGACCTTCAATCGCAAACTGAGGATCCTGAACACCAACTTTTGCCAGGAATAAGGCAAACCCAAGCGGTGCTTTCGACTGCACCATCCCCTGCGCAGCCATCACATCTGTAATTGTTAAACCACCCGAGCCTGTCGCCGGTGCGTCATCACTCAATTTTGGAGATTTTGGGGAGTAATATTTTGGTAAAGCTTCAAGGTTCATGCTCGTTCTCCACTTACGCCAGTACGCCTATTGCCAGCGCACGATCGATAAAACGAAATATCAGCTCCAGCTGGGAGCCATACTTCTCTTCAAATGCCACGGTATCCGCATGCAGCTCGTCGTGATGCTTTCTGCACAAAGGCAACACAAAGAGGTCATGCGCTTTTGTACCCATCCCACCCTGACCGTGGCCTATCAGGTGGTGGGGATCATCAGCAGGCTTTCCACAACATGCACACGGCTGTGTCTTAACCCAGCGCGTGTACTTTTCATTAACCCAGCGGCGACGTTTTGGGCGTAACATAAAAGACTCCGGCGACTCCGGATCCACTTTCAGCGCCAGCACCTTTTTCGCCTTATCCTGGATGATGCTGGTGGCAGGAACCGAAGGCACAAGGTCACTTTCCCGGGTGACAGACGGCACAACAGGCTTCGGTAATCTCAGTGCCTTACGGGCTGCACTTTCCGGTAAGGCATCCGCCAGGTCATTACGAATCAGCCACCAGCACAGTTCCGGCATTGTCACAACGTGACTGTCATCAAAACCGAGATCCCGACGCACAACAGACAACACCCAGCGGGCACAGTTATCCGTTGCCATTGATTCCAGCCGTTCCGTGAACTGATCGCGCAGCTGGTTATCGCAGTGCCAGCACAGACGGATCGCGCCCGGCGCGTGTCGCATTGTGGTCATGTTCTCGCTGTGCCAGTCGGAATGAGGCCACTGACAGCCCTTTTCACGAAGTAACCAGCTTTCAAGACATTCCACGCCACCAGCACGACGGATCACTGCCTCATTGCAGAACACGGCTCGAACGGCAGGATCATCCGCCAGCGGTTGTGATGCCGCGGGAACGGCACCACTGGCGAAAGATGAATAACGTTCCGGCTCAGGCTCCAGCAGGACACGCCCCTGCATAAACAGGGGCATCAGCTCTGAACCGGGTCTGAACAATACGATCCCCATACGCGGGGCTATTTCAGGGGTCAGTAGTGCTCTCACGGTCACCTCAATGAACGGTATCGAGCAGCTTTAACAGCTCAGGGAATCGGGATTCGAAGAAATGCGGCTGCGTCTCGCGCGGATTTGCAGGACTGGTGATGTTCTTGCCGAACATGCAGCCTTTCGCTGTCAGCGACCAGAATTTTTTGATGTTGTTAATCGCGGTACGGCTGTATCGTTCGCGCTGCTCGACGATCCCCAGCTTCACCATCTGGTGATATGCCTGATTAGCCGTCAGGCGGATACCGTCCTTTTTACAAAACAGAGAAGAGCATCACCGGACGACGGGCTCATAACCCAATCCATCCGGGCGGCTGCCACCGCAGGTGTTCTTCTCTGTTTTGTGGAGAAACTAACCGCCCCTACGGGGGCATTTATGGAAATGTAATTGACTCAATAATCGCCGGACGGTGAGGGCTTCCTTTTACCCGAATTCAGCGCGGTGCAGCGCATATACGTGGAGAACAAAATGTCATTTATTAAAACTTTTTCCGGGAAGCATTTTTATTATGACAGGATAAATAAAGACGACATCGTTATTAACGATATCGCGGTTTCCCTTTCAAATATCTGTCGCTTTGCAGGACATCTTTCACACTTCTACAGTGTCGCCCAACATGCGGTGCTTTGCAGCCAGCTGGTGCCACAGGAATTTGCTTTTGAAGCTTTAATGCATGATGCAACAGAAGCATATTGCCAGGACATCCCCGCACCACTGAAACGACTTCTTCCTGACTATAAACGGATGGAAGAAAAAATAGACGCCGTAATACGTGAGAAATACGGGTTACCTCCTGTTATGAGCACGCCAGTGAAATATGCCGATCTCATTATGCTGGCAACCGAACGCCGCGATCTCGGGCTTGATGATGGCTCTTTCTGGCCTGTACTGGAAGGTATCCCGGCAACAGAGATGTTCAAAGTGATTCCACAGGCACCGGGCCATGCCTACGGGATGTTTATGGAACGTTTTAACGAGTTATCGGAGTTACGCAAATGCGCATGAATGTTTTCGAAATGGAAGGGTTTCTTCGTGGGAGATGTGTACCGCGAGATCTGAAAGTAAATGAAACAGATGCTGAATACCTGGTGCGTAAATTCGATGCGCTTGAAGCTAAATGTGCAGCACAGGAAAACAAAGTAATACCAGTGTCAGCTGAACTGCCACCAGCAAATGAAAGTGTTTTGTTATTCGATGCTAACGGAGAAGGCTGGCTAATTGGCAGGCGTTCTCTCTGGTACACCTGGGGACAAAAAGAAACCGGAGAATGGCAGTGGACATTTCAGGTCGGGGACCTTGAAAACGTCAATATCACTCACTGGGCAATAATGCCAAAAGCACCGGAGGCTGGAGCATAATGATCACTTTTACCGACAAAGAACTGATTAAAGAAATTAAAGAGCGTATCAGCAGCCTTGACGTGCGAGACGATATTGAGCGCCGTGCTTATGAAATCGCACTCCTATCGCTGGAAGTAGAACCAGATGAACGCGAAGCTTATGAATTATTCATGGAAAAGCGTTTCGGTGACTTAGTAGATCGTCGGAGAGCAAAAAACGGCGATAACGAATACATGGCATGGGATATGACTCTCGGTTGGATCGTCTGGCAGCAACGAGCTGGTATCCATTTTTCAACAATGTCACAGCAAGAGGTGAAATAATGGAGCCATACAGCCTCACACTCGATGAGGCCTGTCATTTTCTCAAGATATCCAGACCGACTGCCATTAACTGGATACGCACAGGGCGTCTTCAGGCAACACGCAAAGATCCCACTAAGAATAAATCTCCTTACCTCACAACACGACAAGCCTGCATTGCGGCTCTTCAGTCTCCGCTGCATACTGTCCAGGTGAGCGCGGGTGATGGCATAACAGAGGAAAGAAAATGTCACTCTTCCGCAGAGGTGAAATATGGTACGCCAGTTTCACATTGCCGAACGGTAAAAGATTTAAACAGTCTCTTGGAACAAAGGACAAAAGGCAGGCGACAGAACTCCATGACAAGCTAAAGGCTGAAGCATGGCGGGTCAGCAAACTTGGTGAAATACCTGATATAACGTTCGAGGAAGCGTGTGTCAGGTGGCTTGAAGAGAAAGCACATAAAAAATCACTGGACGATGACAAAAGCCGGATCGGATTCTGGCTTCAACATTTCGCAGGAATGCAACTAAGAGACATTACTGAATCAAAAATTTATTCAGCAATGCAGAAAATGACGAACCGGCGTCATGAGGAAAACTGGAAACTCAGGGCAGAAGCATGCAGAAAAAAAGGGAAACCTGTTCCAGAATACACGCCAAAACCAGCGTCCGTTGCAACGAAGGCTACGCATCTTTCATTTATAAAGGCCCTACTAAGAGCCGCAGAGCGTGAATGGAAAATGCTGGATAAGGCACCAATTATTAAAGTGCCTCAACCAAAGAATAAACGGATCCGCTGGCTGGAGCCCCATGAAGCACAAAGGCTGATTGATGAATGTCCGGAGCCATTAAAGTCTGTTGTTGAATTTGCACTGGCAACAGGTTTAAGACGCTCGAACATCATCAACCTTGAATGGCAACAAATAGATATGCAGCGCCGGGTGGCATGGATAAACCCGGAAGAGAGTAAATCAAACCGCGCAATTGGCGTTGCGCTGAATGATACTGCATGTCGCGTATTGAAAAAACAAATCGGGAATCATCACCGTTGGGTATTTGTGTACAAGGAAAGCTGTACCAAACCAGACGGAACGAAAGCGCCAACAGTAAGGAAGATGCGGTATGACGCAAACACAGCCTGGAAAGCGGCGCTGAGACGGGCTGGTATTGATGATTTCAGATTTCACGACTTGAGACACACCTGGGCAAGTTGGCTGGTTCAAGCCGGAGTCCCGTTGTCAGTGTTACAGGAAATGGGAGGGTGGGAGTCTATCGAAATGGTTCGTCGATATGCTCACCTTGCACCTAATCACCTTACCGAACACGCACGGCAAATAGACTCGATCCTGAACCCATCGGTCCCAAATTTGTCCCAGTCAAAAAATAAGGAAGGTACTAATGATGTGTAACTTATTGATTTAAATGGTGCCGATAATAGGAGTCGAACCTACGACCTTCGCATTACGAATGCGTAAATTGATCTTGTAAAATCAATACCTATCGAATTTAAATGGATTTTTTGCCACAATATTGCCACAGTTCGTTAGGAATCAGACAGAAATGGCGACTATACGCAAACGTGGTAACTACCAATGGGAAGCTCAAATCCGTAAACGAGGTTTTCCCTCTCAAACCAAAACCTTTAACACCAAAGTAGAAGCAGAAGCTTGGGCCAAAATGATCGAGTCAGAAATGGCGAGAGGAGTTTGGCTTAGCCGCAGCGAAGCGGAATCTACGACATTGTATGAAGCCCTAACGCGATATGAAAAAGAGATTGTTCCCGACAAAAAAGGGGCAGTGCAAGACCAATCATTGGTGCGGATACTAAAAGGCACTCAGCTGGCGAAAAACTATATGGCCAGCATCAGGAGTGCCGATGTCGCCAAGCTGAGAGATGAATGGTTGAAAATCTATGCCCCTGCAACCGTTTTAAGGCGTTTGGCCTTACTTTCTCATGTATTCAACGTTTCGCGGAAAGAATGGGGCATGGAGAGCCTGCTGAACCCCGTAGAGGCCATTCGCAAACCTCAACCCAAGAACTCCAGGACCAGACGCCTGGAAGCGCTGCCTGTAGTTTCTGAGAAAACCGGTGTTACGTCAGGAAAGGAAATAGCCAACGAGATCGAACATATCATCGCCGCAACACATTCATTAGTATTGCCAGCAATCATTCTTCTGGCGTTAGAGACAGCCATGCGCCGTAGCGAAATCGCAGATCTTCGATGGCGCTTTATCGATCTTGATCGGCGAGTTGCACATCTGCCGGATACTAAGAATGGTAATGCCCGCGATGTCCCTTTATCAACGAAAGCCATCACGATACTGTCCAGTCTCAAGGAACATTCTAAGCCAGCTGCTGATAAGGTTTTTGATATGCGTGCAGACGCGATTACCCGAGCTTTTGACCGAGCTGTAAAACGAGCCAGAGAACGATACGAGAAAACAAACTCATTATGTGATGAATCATTCCTTAAAGATTTAAGATTTCATGACCTTCGACATGAAGCAACTTCTCGACTTGCTGAAATTTTCCCTATGCATGAACTGACCAAAATTACAGGACATAAAGATCCAAGAATGCTAATGCGGTATTATCATCCAAAAGCTGAAGATTTGGCGTTAAAGTTGAAATAAGGACGTTATATGGAATATAAAAATAATTTGGTTGACGCATCATCCAAATTAAACAACCCTCAACTATTGGCTATAATATACTTAATACCTTTTGGATACTTGATTGTAGAAAACCCATTATGGCTAGAAAATATATACATTGCCGCTCCAATTTTTCTATCATCTATAGCTTTATTAACCAGTGTATACATAGGATATCGTGATTTATTAAATAAAGTATTTAATAATACAGTGGTTAAGTGGGGCGTAACTGGCTTTACATATTCAGTATGCTTATGGATCGCAAAGTTTAAGCTTGACATAGCTTATGGTATAGCCCCAGAAAATCTTAATTACTCAACATTAGCTTATGCTTTCATGCTCTCATTTCCAATAGGAGCAATGATTTGTGCAACTACAGTCTATATATACATATTTTTGCGAGATGTATCCCCAGCAAAAATAGTAATATCCTCTATGATTTCAGTATATATTGGAAACTTGGCTCAACATCATATACAAGTGAACAATCTTCCTGAAAAAATAATATTAATAGGACTCATAATTATGGTCCCCTATAACATGGTCAATCTAGCCAGTTCATTAGTTATTAAAAGGAAATTTAATTTTAATCGTTTAGTATCAGGCTTATCCCTTTTTGCTGTGTCAGTTGCTCTTTTTATTATTAGCATGACAGCAATGAAATATATTGAAAGATTTCAAGAAAAGTTTATTTTTCTTGATGCAAGAACATCTACGACATGTGGTAGCGCAGAAAGCAAATCTCTTTATATTGAAAAAAATGAAAATCAGTGTTATAAAATATCAGGAAATAAATTCTCGGAGTTAAGACTAACTCTTGTAGATAAAAACATCCCGAATATAAATAATAAGGGCACTTCAACTTATGAACAAAAATAACCCTGCTAATTCATTTTCTATAGAAGCAAGGAAAGAAGCTTTTCGGAGAGCTGAAGCCAGTCTTTTTTTATCAAGTAAAGATCCCAAAGGCTCCTCATTTTTTAATGAAATAAAAAATAAGGTAATCAATGGAGAGCTAACCTATGAAGAGGCAAAGAGAGAAGTGTTAAATCATCACATTGAACAATCTAAAAATAAAATTAAAAAAGGCTAACATCCAGTTAGCTGTATTAGCTCAGGCTCGAACTGACAGTTTGCGTAGGCAAAATGCAATCAAATCTGACAGTCTGCTTTGAGCGAGGAGCGGACGTTAGTAATTGTATCGTCGTGGGCGCATTATTATTTTTCTATTCAACTAAATGTGATAGGGGTGTCTTTTAGTGTTGTTTCTATTGTTCACAAAGGCTTCAATTTGATATGAAGCCCTTATTTAAGAATTTAGGGCTAGGATGCTTTTGCGTAGCATTGCTATTATTATTTAGGGCGGGCTGATGTTAATGTCGCTAGCAAGGTTGGCATGAACCATTCTCTAACAAGCTCCTCATACATATTTGAAAGATTTGTTAACTTATGCCAAACCACTTCGGAACAGTAACTCAAAAAATGTTCATAATGTTCAGGTTTTACCTCTTTATCAATATCTATTTGAAGTTGGATCAACTCCTTTTGGCTCGATACCATCGGCTTCCAAAATTCATGACCAGACCATATATCTTGTCTAAGAGCAATTACAATAAAGTTATTTACCATCTCTATAGCTTCATCGAAAGAGACAGGAAATTGTACGGCCGCTTTACCTTGTAATCGGTTTATTTCTTTTAATTGATAGTTAAAAAGTGAGAATGCGCCATACATTTTTGATCTTTTACCATATGCACGTAATGGAACAAGCGCATCTTCATCATCCAGAATTTCATTTTCAAGAGGTATATATATAGTCTTTGAGTCTTTTTTAGAATAATTCGGGTCTTCTGGTATGAGAACTTTATCTATGTAATCATTAAGGCAAATAAAAAATGCCTTTTCTGTATTAGTGTCAACTAGTATCAATAATACTGGAATTGCAATACCTATAGACTGAACAGTCAAAATGTCTGATATATCTAACTTGAATTTTGCGACAGGGATTTCGACAAAATCGCTTTTATCTTCTGTTAACTTTCCTTTGGTTACATTTCCACGAGCATAGGCTTTACGTGTACAATATTCAATACAATCTGAAGATTTTAGTTGTACAAAGAAGTTTTCACCAAGGGTTTCTGCAATACTTTCACTGTCATCAATAAAATCAAATAATTCAACAACGCAATCAATACCATAGTCAGCGCCATAGCTATGTACGACCCATTCGCGAGGTAGTTTTTCCCGCAGAACCCTGATTGAAATGTCTTCTTTTACCTGGCTAATAGACCGTCTTTTCTTTGGCATGTTACCTCCTAAAATTACAAATTAAAAAACAGACCTTACACTCGAATGCTTAAAATGTCCGCTTCTGACACAGGGCTGCTGTTGCAGCCCTGACAACCTCGTAACATTCCCCCCTTCATTATTAGTTTTAAATCTTGTCAATTTTCTTCTTTCAAGAATATGCTTGCATCAAGCAATCACGGCTTTTCCTTGGCTTTGAGTTTATCGGCGACATCTGGAACAATACTAAACTCGGTTACTGATGCAAGTACCTGGTTTTTCCATTGGGTCTCACAGATGATCTCTCCATTGTGTTCAAACCAATGTGTTGCCCCCGGCAGGAAATCATGGGACATTGGATAAGCAGCATTAGGGTTATGAAATACTTCAAGTTCAAAACACCAAAATTCTTTGCCATCGCAAAGATTAATATATTCAGGCGATTGAATATCTAGATCGAAGTCAATTGGTTCCAAGGCCCCTTCAGTCCTATCAAATAAAATCCCAACCCTGCGGGCTTTCACAATAGGTGAGGAAAATTCAGCTTGGATTGCCATTCGCTGGAATTTTGGCAATGTTCCAGCATTACTAAACAAGATAGCAGATAAATTTTCAATCTCTGGGTGGTTAAATAGTCCTGCCGGAATATTTACATGGCCTAAAAGCTTTTCAATTGATAATGCAGCAGCCTTCATACCTTTGGATGTTTTGACTGTATGTGCGGTTTGCCCATACAAATAGGTTGGAAGTGACTCGCGAGACCAGACCATAGTGCCCCCACCGCTAAAATCCGCTATAGCGATTGCAAATGGAAATCCTTTAACATGCGGTAGTTCTTCATACTTTCTCTGGAGTTTAGATCTGATGGTCTTAGCGAACCGTGCTGCCATATCACCTGCTGTGCGAGCTAATCGATCTCCGGGGGGGAATTGTGTTTGAGGCAACTTTAGGCTGCCCGGACCAGTTGGATTCGCGGTGACCGCCTCAACATATGCTTTGTTATTACCGTTCATGAGCATAAAATCCGGAGATGGATAATCTTGAAAAACTTTAATTCCCTGCTCTTTAAAACATGCGAAAAGGTATAGCTCCCAGATTCTAGAGTTGAATCCTTGGGTCTGGAGATCGGTTCTGAAGTTATCATCAGGTTTTGGTAATGCCAGATAGAGCTCGACAATTAAATGAAATGCTCCTCGGTACTTTATCGTGGACGATAATTGTATAAATGCCTGACAAACATTCCGCTCACCAACATGATCCAGTCGGGCTCTACGTGATTGCCCAGATGGAATCGGTAATAAATCTCCTCCGGCTGAAAGGTGCTTATCAAGATGCACCAATGCCTCCTGCTCGGTAAAACACATCTCATGCTCGAGAGGTACCAGCACATAATCTTCCCGTCGCCTGAGCACAACAAGGCCATATGAATTTTTGCTGTATTGAAGGACTGCACCATATCCAAGCCCTTTTTCATTTGACCAAGCGGAAAGTAATTCCGCATTACCATAATTAGGCCCATGTGGCAATGACATTGCAAATATCTTAAATGCTTCAGTAGGCATTCTTTGTAGGCTATAGATCTTATTAGACATTTTCATCTCTCCATAGATAATCCTAAAATTCAGTTAAATTGAAGCTTCCTTGATTTAGATGACATATTTCTGGGACGACCGATTCTGATATACCTTCACTTTCATGAATCCCTAGTGTTACTACTGTACTAAGCTCAGGAAACAATCTTCTCTTTGTTTTTGGTTTAATTTTTATATGTGAGATCATCTCCAAAAATCTGGAGGTTGTATAAATTGTGTCATAATGAGCAGATCCTTCGCCATCGTCATACCATGAGCCTGTATCCACTACTACAGTGTTAAGTAATGGTGCTATTAAATTGAAATTATCAGTGCGAATAGAGACTGCAAACTTGAAGGGATAAGAATCTTGCTGTGCAAAGTAATCCTCACCACGCCCGTATTGCCTAGTAATTTCAACTATTCCGCGCACCAAAAGATAAATATAATTTTCGTCAAGGTTCAGCAACTCAATGGATTCAACATTGCACCAATCAACAGTTGTTTGTGAAGATAATATATCCAGTTCGTCAGGGATATTATTCATTGTGATGTCAGTAACTTCATTCTGTACTTCCTCGATTATTGATTCGGTAATAACACGCTCAAGTTCATCGAAGGTATCGAATATTATGTTACACAGTTCTATTATTAGTTTAGCACTCTCAAAAAACTGTTTGGGGTTACTATCAAATGAATGTTCGCTAATATGGGTGTAATCGTTTAAAGAAGAATAGTTTTTATTGAACCATGCTATACCATCATCTAGTCTTTCGATAGCTACATCATCAAGAAGTTGATCGGGTATATGCTTCTGGGCGATGTATTTTGCTTGCTGTTTACGGGTAACAGTGGCGTTATTTTTGTTTTTAGTGAACCATGGAGACGCCATAACTCTGTCATTTGGTGCCAGTCGTTTCAGCACATGATTTATTAGCTCACGTATTGCAAATGCAAAGTTGTTGAAGCGCAGAGGATTACCATGAGAACAATAGTTGCGAAGACTGGCATGTAAGAGTTCATGCTCAAAGTCAGTTTCTAGGTGCTCTTGAAACTCCTTGATGAAATCCATTTCAAGCATTTTTTTTAGTTTCATATAAGTGCCTAATTATCAATTGATTGTGGGCTAAATAGCCTGCTTTTATGTTACAGAACATACTGGTTCATTGGATAGTTGAAGCTGGATAAAAATGCACGGTTACTTAGATTAAGTAATCAAGAATCAAGAATCAAGAATCAAGAATGTCGGACTTTAAAAGTAATAGTTTCCCATATCTGTATCCAGTCACTGCATTGTGCATTATTCACTATGGCTAACGTCCGCTTCTGGCACAGAGCGGACTGTCAGCTTAGGTTAAGCCCTATGCAGTAAAAGTGTAAGATCAAGTTTGAGCTAATACAAGTTAGCCTCTTTTCACTAGTGAGCCATTTTATAGTCCCTTAATGCATTTTTAAGTAACTCAGTTTGCTCATCAGCATCATCATAATTATAAATTCCGGTAGCAGAATAATACTCTTCGATGCATAGGGTGATGCTGCCAACTTACTGATTTAGTGTATGATGGTGTTTTTGAGGTGCTCCA
>OAVY01000100.1_pt1 | contig 40872 bp, 34 predicted proteins | sample 1476481 | NCBI WGS metagenome assembly OAVY01 (sample SAMEA2580116, study PRJEB22360) | human gut metagenome | biome: human gut; feature: human-associated habitat; material: faeces | place: Denmark | collected 2008/2010 | reverse complement strand
GTCGTCGCGGCTTCGAAATGGACTTTGCTGAACTGTTGCTGGAAGACTACAAAGCTTCCCTGAAATATCTCAGCGATCACCCGAAACTGCAGGGTATTGCCCAACAGAACAGCTTTAAACATACCTGATAACGTTTAACGGTAACGGTGTCCCGAAACGAACCCGTTTCGGGACAATTTCCAAAGTCTGTTCACTGGCATTAGCAACGGAAAATATTGTTCTGAATACGCTTCAGAACAAAACAGGTGCGGTTCCGACAGGAATACCGTTTTAGGGGGATAATATGGCTACATCAGTACAGACAGGTAAAGCTAAGCAGCTCACATTACTTGGATTCTTTGCCATAACGGCATCGATGGTAATGGCTGTTTATGAATACCCTACCTTCGCAACATCGGGCTTTTCATTAGTCTTCTTCCTGCTATTAGGCGGGATTTTATGGTTTATTCCCGTGGGACTTTGTGCTGCGGAAATGGCCACCGTCGACGGCTGGGAAGAAGGTGGTGTCTTCGCCTGGGTATCAAATACTCTGGGGCCGAGATGGGGATTTGCAGCGATCTCATTTGGCTATCTGCAAATCGCCATTGGTTTTATTCCGATGCTCTATTTCGTGTTAGGGGCACTCTCCTACATCCTGAAATGGCCAGCGCTGAATGAAGACCCCATTACCAAAACTATTGCAGCACTCATCATTCTTTGGGCGCTGGCATTAACGCAGTTTGGTGGCACGAAATACACGGCGCGAATTGCTAAAGTTGGCTTCTTCGCCGGTATCCTGTTACCTGCATTTATTTTGATCGCATTAGCGGCTATTTATCTGCACTCCGGTGCCCCCGTTGCTATCGAAATGGATTCGAAGACCTTCTTCCCTGACTTCTCTAAAGTGGGCACCCTGGTAGTATTTGTTGCCTTCATTTTGAGTTATATGGGCGTAGAAGCATCCGCAACCCACGTCAATGAAATGAGCAACCCAGGGCGCGACTATCCGTTGGCTATGTTACTGCTGATGGTGGCGGCAATCTGCTTAAGCTCTGTTGGTGGTTTGTCTATTGCGATGGTCATTCCGGGTAATGAAATCAACCTCTCCGCAGGGGTAATGCAAACCTTTACCGTTCTGATGTCCCATGTGGCACCAGAAATTGAGTGGACGGTTCGCGTGATCTCCGCACTGCTGTTGCTGGGTGTTCTGGCGGAAATCGCCTCCTGGATTGTTGGTCCTTCTCGCGGGATGTATGTCACAGCGCAGAAAAACCTGCTGCCAGCGGCATTCGCTAAAATGAACAAAAATGGCGTACCGGTAACGCTGGTCATTTCGCAGCTGGTGATTACGTCTATCGCGTTGATCATCCTCACCAATACAGGTGGCGGTAACAACATGTCCTTCCTGATCGCACTGGCGCTGACGGTGGTGATTTATCTGTGTGCTTATTTCATGCTGTTTATTGGCTACATTGTGTTGGTTCTTAAACATCCTGACTTAAAACGCACATTTAATATCCCTAGTGGTAAAGGGGTGAAACTGGTCGTGGCAATTGTCGGTCTGCTGACTTCAATTATGGCGTTTATTGTTTCCTTCCTGCCGCCGGATAACATCCAGGGTGATTCTACCGATATGTATGTTGAATTACTGGTTGTTAGTTTCCTGGTGGTACTTGCCCTGCCCTTTATTCTCTATGCTGTTCATGATCGTAAAGGCAAAGCAAATACCGGCGTCACTCTGGAGCCAATCAACAGTCAGAACGCACCAAAAGGTCACTTCTTCCTGCACCCGCGTGCACGTTCACCACACTATATTGTGATGAATGACAAGAAACACTAACCATGTCTGAATGGTTATAAGACAAGGGAGCGATAATTCATCGCTCCCTTTTTCGTGCTTGCTGTCGTATTGACTTAACGGGGATAAGTACGAGAATGAGCGCACATCTGTTTACCGGAAACCAGCACATATGGATATCTGCTCCCGAAACGAGAAATTAGCGATTAGAAGACCGGCGATACTGGTTGCACTGGCACTTTTACTGTGTAGTTGTAAAAGCACGCCTCCAGAGTCCATGGTGACACCACCAGCGGGTTCAAAGCCACCAGCCACGACGCAACAATCGTCACAACCGATGCGTGGCATCTGGCTGGCCACGGTGTCTCGCCTCGACTGGCCACCGGTTTCCTCGGTTAACATTAGTAACCCCACCAGCCGGGCCCGTGTACAACAACAGGCGATGATCGACAAACTGGATCATCTGCAACGTCTCGGTATAAACACGGTCTTTTTCCAGGTCAAGCCGGACGGTACCGCCCTGTGGCCATCGAAAATTTTGCCGTGGTCCGATCTTATGACCGGTAAGATTGGTGAAAATCCGGGTTACGATCCGCTGCAATTTATGCTCGACGAAGCCCACAAGCGTGGAATGAAAGTACACGCCTGGTTTAACCCCTATCGCGTATCGGTTAATACGAAGCCCGGTACTATCAGGGAACTGAATAGCACTCTGTCTCAACAACCGGCGAGCGTCTATGTGCAACACCGTGACTGGATCAGAACGTCTGGCGATCGCTTTGTCCTCGACCCGGGCATCCCTGACGTTCAGGACTGGATCACATCAATAGTCGCAGAAGTGGTTTCCCGCTATCCGGTAGATGGCGTGCAGTTTGACGACTATTTCTATACGGAGTCACCGGGTTCACGGCTAAATGATAACGAAACGTACCGTAAATACGGAGGCGCATTTGCGTCAAAAGCAGACTGGCGGCGCAACAATACTCAGCAGTTAATTGCAAAGGTATCGCACACCATTAAAAGCATTAAGCCGGGAGTCGAATTTGGTGTTAGCCCGGCAGGCGTGTGGCGTAACCGATCACACGATCCGCTCGGTTCCGATACCCGAGGCGCGGCAGCCTATGACGAATCCTACGCTGACACCCGTCGATGGGTGGAACAAGGATTGCTGGATTACATTGCTCCCCAAATTTACTGGCCGTTCTCACGGAGTGCCGCGCGTTATGACGTGTTGGCAAAATGGTGGGCGGATGTCGTTAAACCGACTAGGACCCGCCTGTATATCGGTATCGCCTTCTATAAAGTGGGTGAACCCTCAAAGATAGAGCCAGACTGGATGATTAACGGCGGCGTACCGGAACTGAAAAAGCAGCTCGATCTTAACGATGCGGTACCAGAAATTAGCGGCACCATCTTGTTCCGTGAGGACTATCTGAATAAACCGCAGACTCAACAAGCGGTCAGCTATCTGCAAAGTCGTTGGGGCAGTTAAACTCCCATTCTTACTTTGTAACAAGCCGGTGCTTTACCCACCGGCTTGTTACCCTCTTGAACTATCCCACTACTAATCATGCTTACTAAAGTCAAATTAACCACGCAATTAACCACACTTAGTTAAACAGCCATAAATCCCCTAATAAAAATGTATGAATATGAAAAAACATACGATATTCGCTGACACCGAAAAATAATTACGATGGGCTATACTCTTCTGAAGAACAGTAGCGTAGATTAAAACTGTCCTAAGTCGCTTATTTCTTTTCAGTATATCTTCATATTTCAGGAGAATATGGTGCAGTTAGTCGATCTCGCACGTTGCGTTTCGTTTTGATTCCGTCTGATTTCCCAGCCTTATAAGGGTGTGAATTATGGAGATGTATTTTAAAAGAATGAAAGATGAGTGGACCGGACTTGTCGAACAGGCAGATCCTCTCATTCGTGCTAAAGCCGCAGAAATTGCCGTTGCGCATGCTCATTATCTGAGTATCGAGTTTTATCGAATTGTCCGCATCGACCCGCATGCCGAAGAATTCTTGAGTAATGAACAAGTTGAGCGGCAGTTGAAAAGTGCGATGGAACGCTGGATTATTAACGTGCTTTCTGCCCAGGTTGACGATGTCGAAAGGCTAATACAAATCCAGCATACCGTCGCGGAAGTGCATGCCCGCATAGGAATTCCGGTAGAAATTGTCGAGATGGGGTTTCGGGTGCTGAAAAAAATCCTCTATCCGGTAATCTTCTCTTCGGATTATTCCGCCGCAGAAAAACTTCAGGTCTATCATTTCTCGATTAACAGTATTGATATCGCGATGGAAGTGATGACCCGCGCGTTTACCTTTAGTGACAGTAGTGCCTCAAAGGAAGATGAAAACTATCGTATCTTCTCGTTGCTGGAAAACGCCGAAGAAGAAAAAGAACGGCAAATAGCCTCAATACTTTCATGGGAAATAGATATTATCTATAAAATCCTGCTGGATTCTGATTTAGGCAGTAGTTTGCCTTTAAGCCAGGCTGATTTTGGCCTGTGGTTTAACCATAAAGGTCGACATTATTTTAGTGGCATTGCCGAAGTAGGCCATATCTCCCGTCTGATTCAGGATTTCGACGGTATATTCAATCAAACCATGCGTAACACCAGGAATTTGAATAACAGAAGTCTGCGGGTGAAATTTTTATTACAGATAAGAAATACTGTATCGCAAATTATTACCTTGCTGCGTGAATTGTTTGAAGAAGTATCGCGCCACGAAGTCGGTATGGATGTACTGACGAAATTACTTAACCGCCGCTTCCTGCCGACTATCTTCAAACGCGAAATTGCCCATGCCAACCGGACCGGTACACCGCTGTCAGTGCTGATTATTGACGTTGATAAATTCAAAGAGATCAACGATACGTGGGGCCATAACACTGGCGATGAAATTCTGCGTAAAGTCTCTCAGGCCTTTTATGACAACGTCCGCAGTAGTGATTATGTTTTCCGCTACGGGGGCGATGAATTTATCATTGTTTTGACTGAAGCTTCTGAAAACGAAACGTTACGTACCGCAGAACGTATTCGCAGTCGGGTGGAGAAAACCAAACTGAAAGCCGCAAACGGCGAGGATATTGCCCTCTCACTTTCCATCGGTGCCGCCATGTTTAATGGTCATCCTGACTATGAGCGCCTCATTCAAATAGCCGATGAAGCTCTGTATATCGCCAAAAGACGAGGTAGAAACCGTGTTGAACTCTGGAAAGCCAGTCTTTAGATGCGCCAGGATGCAGAGGTAATCATGAAGCTAACCGATGCGGAAAATGCCGCCGATGGCATTTTTTTCCCCGCCCTTGAACAAAATATGATGGGCGCGGTGTTAATTAACGAAAATGATGAAGTGATGTTTTTCAACCCCGCCGCAGAGAAGCTCTGGGGGTACAAACGTGAAGAAGTCATTGGCAATAACATTGATATGCTGATTCCGCGGGATTTGCGTCCTGCGCATCCTGAATACATTCGTCACAACCGTGAAGGCGGTAAAGCGCGTGTTGAGGGGATGAGTCGGGAGCTGCAGCTGGAGAAAAAAGACGGCAGTAAAATCTGGACCCGTTTTGCGCTATCGAAAGTGAGCGCCGAGGGGAAAGTTTATTACCTGGCGCTGGTACGGGATGCCAGCGTAGAAATGGCGCAAAAAGAACAGACCCGACAATTGATTATTGCCGTTGACCATCTCGACCGACCGGTGATTGTCCTCGATCCGGAACGCCATATTGTGCAGTGCAATCGCGCATTTACCGAAATGTTTGGTTACTGCATTAGCGAAGCCAGCGGTATGCAGCCCGATACACTCCTGAACATTCCTGAATTCCCTGCCGATAACCGCATTCGTTTACAACAGTTGCTATGGAAAACCGCCCGCGATCAGGACGAATTTCTGCTGTTGACGCGCACCGGTGAAAAAATCTGGATTAAAGCCTCTATCAGCCCGGTTTATGACGTGCTCGCGCATCTGCAGAACCTGGTAATGACTTTCTCGGATATCACCGAAGAACGGCAAATCCGCCAGCTTGAAGGCAATATTCTCGCCGCCATGTGCAGCAGCCCGCCATTTCATGAAATGGGGGAAATCATTTGTCGTAACATCGAATCTGTACTCAACGAATCGCATGTTTCGCTGTTCGCACTGCGCAACGGGATGCCGATACACTGGGCGTCATCTTCCCACGGTGCAGAAATTCAAAATGCGCAAAGCTGGTCAGCGACCATTCGTCAGCGTGATGGCGCGCCTGCGGGGATCCTGCAAATTAAAACCTCGTCAGGAGCAGAAACCAGCGCCTTTATCGAACGCGTGGCAGATATCAGCCAGCATATGGCCGAGCTGGCGCTGGAACAGGAAAAAAGCCGTCAGCATATTGAACAACTCATCCAATTTGATCCGATGACCGGTCTGCCAAATCGCAATAACCTGCACAATTACCTCGATGACCTGGTCGACAAAGCCGTCTCTCCCGTGGTGTATCTCATCGGTGTTGACCATATTCAGGATGTGATTGATAGCCTTGGCTATGCGTGGGCCGATCAGGCATTGCTGGAAGTGGTCAATCGCTTTCGTGAAAAACTCAAACCGGATCAGTATCTCTGTCGTATCGAAGGTACGCAGTTTGTCCTCGTGAGCCTCGAAAACGACGTCAGTAACATTACCCAAATCGCCGATGAGCTACGGAATGTGGTCAGCAAGCCGATAATGATTGACGATAAACCCTTCCCGCTTACCTTGAGTATTGGCATCAGCTACGACGTGGGTAAAAACCGCGATTACTTGCTCTCCACTGCTCACAATGCAATGGATTATATTCGCAAGAATGGCGGTAACGGCTGGCAGTTCTTCAGCCCGGCGATGAACGAAATGGTAAAAGAGCGTTTGTTTTTAGGCGCAGCGCTGAAAGAAGCGATTAGCAATAACCAACTGAAACTGGTTTACCAGCCGCAAATCTTCGCAGAAACGGGTGAACTGTACGGCATCGAAGCCCTTGCTCGCTGGCACGATCCCCTGCATGGTCATGTGCCCCCTTCACGGTTTATTCCTCTCGCAGAAGAGATTGGTGAAATCGAAAATATTGGGCGCTGGGTCATCGCGGAAGCTTGCCGTCAGTTAGCAGAATGGCGTAGCCAGAATATTCATATCCCGGCGCTTTCCGTTAACTTGTCGGCACTGCACTTTCGCAGTAATCAGCTGCCTAATCAGGTGTCTGATGCAATGCAAGCCTGGGGTATTGACGGCCACCAGCTGACGGTGGAAATCACGGAAAGCATGATGATGGAACACGATACCGAAATCTTTAAGCGCATTCAGATCCTGCGCGATATGGGCGTGGGCTTATCGGTAGATGATTTTGGCACGGGCTTTTCCGGATTATCCCGCTTAGTCAGTCTTCCGGTAACGGAAATCAAAATTGACAAAAGTTTTGTCGATCGTTGTCTGACCGAAAAACGCATCCTTGCCTTACTTGAAGCCATTACCAGCATTGGGCAAAGCCTCAATTTAACCGTCGTGGCGGAAGGCGTCGAAACCAAAGAGCAATTTGAGATGCTACGCAAGATCCACTGTCGCGTTATTCAGGGATATTTCTTTTCCCGCCCCCTACCCGCCGAAGAAATTCCAGGCTGGATGAGCAGCGTGTTACCGCTGAAAATCTGACAAATTCCTCTCGCCCGCACTCGCGGGTTTTCATTTAACGTGACGCTGTCACTTAAATACTGTGATTTCAGCTACGATTCCGGGAGATTCCTTCCTTAACTTCCCCTCTTGCACCAAAACTGCACTACGCTGCACAAATGTTGATCAAAAGTTAAAAAATATAACTTTAAGCCAGCATTCTGGCGCTTATCCCGGCATGGCATGAGATCTGCATAAGCGGAAAGCGCAGCAATTTTTGTCTTATACAGGAACCGTTTATGTCGGATACCACCGAACTGGTTGATTTAGCCGTAATCTTCCCTGATCTGGAGATCGAATTGAAATACGCCTGCGCTGATAACATCACAGGTAAAGCTATTTATCAGCAAGCGCGTTGTCTGTTACACAAGGATGCGATTACCGCGCTGGCGAAAAGTATCAGCATCGCCCAGCTGTCAGGGTTACAACTGGTGATTTACGATGCGTATCGCCCACAACAAGCACAGGCGATGTTGTGGCAAGCCTGCCCAGACCCGCAATATGTTGTTGATGTGACGGTCGGTTCTAATCACAGCCGTGGCACGGCGATCGACCTGACGCTTCGTGATGAGCACGGGAACATCCTCGATATGGGCGCAGGGTTCGATGAAATGCACGAGCGCTCCCATGCCTATCACCCTTCCGTCCCGCCCGCCGCTCAGCGCAATCGGCTGTTGCTGAATGCGATAATGACTGGTGGCGGTTTTGTCGGTATCTCCAGCGAATGGTGGCACTTCGAATTACCCCAGGCAGCGAGTTACCCTCTGCTCGCTGATCAATTCTCTTGTTTTATATCCCCTGGCACACAGCACGTCAGTTAATCAGGAAACTGTCATGAAGAGATCAATATCGTTTCGTCCCACATTGCTCGCGCTCGTCCTTGCCACAAATTTCCCGGTTGCGCACGCCGCCGTACCAAAAGATATGCTGGTGATTGGTAAGGCCGCCGATCCACAAACCCTCGACCCGGCGGTAACAATAGATAATAACGACTGGACAGTGACCTACCCGTCTTATCAGCGGCTGGTTCAGTACAAAACGGACGGTGATAAAGGCTCAACCGACGTTGAAGGCGATCTGGCAAGTAGCTGGAAAGCGTCTGACGATCAAAAAGAGTGGACGTTCACCCTGAAAGATAATGCTAAATTTGCCGATGGCACACCTGTCACTGCCGAAGCAGTAAAACTTTCTTTTGAGCGGCTACTAAAAATCGGCCAGGGGCCAGCAGAAGCATTTCCCAAAGATTTAAAGATTGATGCTCCCGACGAACATACGGTGAAGTTTACCCTTAGCCAGCCATTCGCACCGTTCCTCTACACGCTGGCGAATGACGGTGCATCCATTATCAATCCGGCGGTGTTAAAGGAACATGCAGCGGATGATGCCCGCGGCTTCCTCGCGCAAAATACCGCCGGTTCCGGACCATTTATGCTGAAAAGCTGGCAAAAAGGTCAGCAATTAGTTCTGGTGCCAAATCCGCATTACCCTGGCAATAAACCGAACTTTAAGCGAGTATCGGTAAAAATTATTGGTGAAAGTGCCTCCCGTCGCCTGCAGCTCTCCCGTGGTGATATTGACATTGCCGATGCGCTGCCGGTGGATCAACTCAACGCCCTGAAGCAGGAAAACAAAGTCAATGTGGCAGAGTATCCGTCACTGCGCGTCACCTACCTGTATCTGAATAACAGCAAAGCGCCACTTAATCAGGCGGATCTGCGTCGGGCCATTTCCTGGTCTACCGATTACCAGGGAATGGTTAACGGCATTCTGAGTGGTAACGGAAAACAGATGCGCGGCCCGATTCCGGAAGGCATGTGGGGCTACGATGCGACGGCAATGCAATACAACCATGACGAAACGAAAGCCAAAGCTGAATGGGATAAAGTGACGAACAAACCCACCAGCCTGACGTTTCTCTACTCCGATAACGATCCGAACTGGGAGCCTATTGCTCTGGCGACACAATCCAGTCTCAACAAGCTGGGCATCATTGTGAAGCTGGAAAAGCTGGCGAACGCCACCATGCGCGACAGAGTGGGTAAAGGTGATTACGACATTGCGATTGGCAACTGGAGTCCGGATTTTGCCGACCCGTATATGTTTATGAATTACTGGTTTGAGTCAGACAAAAAAGGTCTGCCGGGTAACCGCTCGTTCTATGAAAACAGTGAGGTCGATAAGTTACTGCGCAATGCGCTTGCGACCACCGACCAGACGCAGCGTACCCGGGACTACCAGCAGGCACAGAAAATCGTCATTGATGACGCTGCTTATGTGTACCTGTTCCAGAAAAACTACCAACTGGCGATGAACAAAGAGGTGAAAGGCTTTGTGTTCAATCCCATGCTGGAACAGGTCTTCAATATCAATACCATGAGTAAATAACGTGACCTTCTGGAGTATTTTACGCCAACGCTGCTGGGGGCTGGTGCTCGTGGTGGCGGGCGTCTGCGTGATTACGTTTATTATCTCGCATCTGATCCCTGGTGATCCGGCGCGGTTACTGGCGGGTGACCGCGCCAGCGATGCTATCGTGGAAAATATTCGCCAGCAACTGGGACTGGACCAGCCACTGTATGTACAGTTTTACCGCTACGTCAGCGACCTGTTTCATGGTGACCTGGGAACATCCATTCGTACCGGGCGTCCGGTGCTGGAAGAGTTGCGTATATTTTTCCCGGCGACGCTGGAACTGGCTTTTTGTGCCCTGCTGCTGGCACTCCTGATTGGCATCCCGCTGGGCATACTCTCTGCAGTCTGGCGAAATCGCTGGCTGGATCATCTGGTGCGAATAATGGCCATTACCGGAATCTCCACACCTGCGTTCTGGCTTGGACTGGGCGTCATTGTGCTGTTTTATGGTCATCTGCAAATTCTTCCCGGCGGCGGAAGGCTTGATGACTGGCTGGATCCACCAACGCACGTTACCGGCTTTTATCTGCTCGATGCGCTGCTTGAAGGCAACGGTGAAGTCTTCTTCAATGCGTTGCAACATCTCATCTTACCGGCATTAACGCTGGCGTTCGTTCACCTGGGAATTGTCGCTCGCCAGATCCGCTCAGCGATGCTGGAACAATTGAGTGAAGACTACATTCGTACCGCCCGGGCCAGCGGCTTGCCCGGCTGGTATATCGTTTTATGTTATGCGCTACCCAATGCGTTGATCCCATCGATTACCGTATTGGGTCTGGCGCTGGGCGATTTGTTGTATGGCGCAGTGCTCACCGAAACCGTTTTTGCCTGGCCCGGAATGGGTGCATGGGTAGTAACATCAATACAGGCGCTCGACTTCCCGGCAGTGATGGGCTTTGCCGTCGTGGTTTCATTTGCTTATGTGCTGGTCAACCTGGTGGTGGATTTGCTCTATTTGTGGATTGATCCGCGTATCGGACGTGGAGGTGGTGAATGATGCTAAGCGAGGAAACGTCCGCCGTACGCCCACAAAAACAAACGCGATTTAACGGTGCAAAACTGGTATGGATGCTGAAAGGCAGTCCGCTCACCGTGACTGGCGCAGTCATCATTGTATTAATGCTATTGATGATGATTTTTTCACCGTGGCTTGCGACGCATGATCCCAACGCCATTGATTTAACCGCCCGCCTTTTGCCGCCTTCTGCGGCGCACTGGTTTGGCACCGATGAAGTGGGACGCGATCTGTTCAGCCGCGTACTGGTCGGCAGTCAGCAATCAATTCTCGCCGGATTAGTCGTGGTTGCCATTGCGGGTATGATTGGTTCGCTACTCGGATGTCTATCCGGTGTGCTTGGCGGACGCGCAGACGCCATCATCATGCGCATCATGGACATTATGCTGTCGATTCCTTCGTTGGTACTGACAATGGCACTGGCTGCCGCTCTCGGGCCGAGTTTGTTTAACGCCATGCTGGCTATTGCTATTGTGCGAATTCCCTTTTATGTGCGCCTGGCGCGGGGGCAAGCATTAGTTGTACGCCAGTATACCTATGTTCAGGCGGCGAAAACCTTTGGCGCGTCTCGTTGGCATCTGATCAACTGGCATATTTTACGTAACTCCCTGCCGCCGCTGATCGTGCAGGCATCGCTGGATATCGGTAGCGCGATTTTAATGGCCGCCACGTTGGGATTTATTGGCCTGGGTGCTCAACAACCGAGTGCTGAATGGGGCGCGATGGTAGCAAATGGTCGCAACTATGTACTCGATCAGTGGTGGTATTGCGCATTTCCGGGGGCAGCGATTTTGCTTACCGCCGTCGGGTTTAATCTCTTTGGTGATGGTATTCGCGATCTGCTTGACCCGAAAGCAGGAGGAAAGCAGTCATGACCCAACCCGTTCTGGACATCCAACAACTGCATTTGAGTTTCCCCGGTTTTAACGGTGATGTTCACGCGCTCAACAATGTGTCCTTGCAGATTAACCGCGGTGAAATTGTCGGTCTGGTGGGAGAATCCGGCTCAGGTAAATCAGTCACCGCAATGCTGATTATGCGTCTGCTACCGATGGGCAGTTATTGCGTACATCGGGGGCAGATTTCACTGTTGGGAGAAGATGTTCTTAACGCTCGGGAAAAACAGCTTCGTCAGTGGCGCGGCGCACGAGTGGCGATGATCTTTCAGGAACCGATGACCGCCCTTAATCCGACACGTCGAATAGGTCTTCAGATGATGGACGTGATCCGCCATCATCAACCAATAAGTCGTCGGGAAGCCAGAGCTAAAGCGATTGCCCTGCTGGAAGAGATGCAAATCCCGGATGCCGTGGAAGTTATGTCGCGCTATCCGTTTGAGCTTTCAGGTGGTATGCGCCAGCGGGTAATGATTGCGCTGGCATTCTCCTGCGAGCCGCAATTGATTATTGCCGACGAACCGACTACGGCGCTGGACGTCACGGTGCAGTTGCAGGTACTGCGTTTGCTTAAACATAAAGCCCGCGCCAGTGGAACTGCGGTTCTGTTCATCAGCCATGATATGGCCGTGGTGTCGCAACTGTGCGATAGCGTTTACGTGATGTATGCCGGAAGCGTAATTGAAAGCGGCGTGACGGCAGACGTTATCCATCATCCCCGGCATCCGTATACCATTGGTTTGCTGCAATGCGCACCAGAACATGGAGTACCACGCCAGCTATTACCCGCCATTCCAGGGACGGTACCAAACCTCACCCATTTGCCTGACGGCTGCGCTTTTCGCGATCGTTGCTATGCGGCAGGTGCACAGTGTGAAAACGTCCCGGCGCTGACAGCGTGTGGTGACAACAACCAGCGCTGTGCCTGTTGGTATCCGCAGCAGGAGGTTATAAGTGTCTGACACGTTATTAACGTTACGCGACGTCCATATCAATTTCCCGGCCCGTAAAAACTGGCTTGGTAAAACTACGGAACATGTTCATGCCATTAATGGTATTGATTTACAGATCCGCCGTGGTGAAACCTTAGGGATCGTCGGCGAGTCAGGCTGCGGCAAAAGCACCCTCGCACAGCTTTTAATGGGTATGCTGCAACCGAGCCACGGGCAGTACATCCGTTCTGGCTCACAACGCATTATGCAGATGGTGTTTCAGGACCCGCTCTCTTCGCTTAATCCGCGCTTACCGGTGTGGCGCATCATCACAGAACCGCTCTGGATAGCTAAGCGTAGTAGTGAACAACAGCGGCGAGCGTTGGCAGAGGAGTTGGCTGTGCAGGTGGGTATTCGTCCGGAGTATCTCGACCGCCTGCCTCATGCGTTCTCCGGCGGGCAGCGGCAACGTATCGCCATTGCCAGAGCACTCTCTTCGCAGCCTGACGTGATTGTGCTTGATGAGCCAACCTCTGCGATGGATATCTCCGTTCAGGCGCAGATCCTCAATTTACTGGTAACGCTACAGGAAAATCACGGGCTGACCTATGTGCTGATTTCACACAATGTCTCGGTGATACGTCATATGAGCGATCGGGTGGCGGTGATGTATCTCGGGCAGATTGTAGAACTGGGCGACGCGCAGCAGGTGCTGACGGCACCTGCACATCCATACACCCGATTATTGCTGGATTCCCTCCCCGCCATTGATAAACCGCTGGAGGAAGAATGGGCATTACGTAAAACGGATCTGCCGGGAAACCGCACGTTGCCGCAAGGCTGTTTTTTCTACGAACGTTGCCCGCTGGCAACCCACGGATGTGAAGTCCGGCAATCATTAGCAATAAGGGAGGACGGACGTGAGCTCCGGTGCTGGCGGGCGCTGTAGAGATGCTAACAACGCATCAGGCATTCACGCGCCTGACGCGTCATCCGGCAATGCTTTACGATTTCAACTGGTAATCCAGCGTAATTTCCGCTTTCAGTACCTGAGAGACCGGGCATCCTGCTTTTGCTTTCTGGATTATGCCGTCAAAGGTAGAGGCATCAATACCCGGCACCGCAACTTCACTCTTCAGTGCGATTTTCGTAATCGCAAAACCGGCATCCACTTTATCCAGCGACACATCGGCGGTGGTATCAATCGATGTTGGCGTGAATCCCGCTTCCCCCAGCATTAATGAAAGCGCCATTGAGAAACATGCGGCATGCGCTGCGCCAATCAGTTCTTCAGGGTTGGTTCCTTTTTCGCCTTCAAAACGCGTGTTAAATCCATACGGCTGTTGGTTCAGCACGCCACTCTCGGTGGATACTGTTCCCTTCCCGCGTTTGATATCGCCTTCCCAGTGTGCCTGACCTTTCTTATGGATTGTCATTGTTGCTCTCCTGTGGGCTTAAAAAGGAAATTATAGACTACGTGAGAAACAGCACGAGGATAAGCAGGATATTCCGAATAAAATCCGGCGAAAATATTACTTCTGCACTTAAATTAAATTCCCACAATAGATTACCGGGAATATATAACCCAAAAGATATTGTATCAATATTAATCGGATCATACCAATCACAATCCCTATGAATATCATGGTGTTAAAATATAAAAATCATCAACCAGGACTAATCTTAACAACGAAGCGGCAAATATTTGCCATGCTGAATGTGCTTTATAAATCTGCGATCCGTAGCAGACACCATAAATACACAGACACGGAGAATCACTATGTTTACTTATTATCAGGCAGAAAATTCAACAGCAGAACCCGCTCTGGTTAATGCCATTGAGCAAGGCCTTCGGGCACAGCATGGTGTTGTCACTGAAGATGACATTCTCATGGAGCTGACCAAATGGGTGGAAGCTTCTGATAACGACATCCTCAGTGATATCTACCAGCAAACGATCAATTATGTGGTCAGTGGCCAGCACCCTACGCTTTAAGGTGCTATGCTTGATCGGCAACCTAATTTAGGGGTTTAGCACGTGTTTCTTCGCTACGGCGATGTTGTCCTTAAAACTAGCAACAGGATTGAGGAGTTAAAATGAAATCGAACCGTCAGGCACGTCATATTCTTGGACTGGACCATAAAATTTCTAACCAGCGCAAAATAGTTACCGAAGGTGACAAATCCAGCGTAGTAAATAACCCAACCGGCAGAAAACGCCCCGCTGAAAAGTAATTCATAACCATCAGTCCTCAATGACGATTAAACACCATTGCCTGCGCAATGGTGTTTTTGTTTTTATCTGCTTTATACTTGAGGCCGACGCCCTGGCGGTAAAGCAAAGACGATAAAAGCCCCCCAGGGATGGATATTCAAAAAAGAGTGAGTTACATGGAACCAAAAACAAAAAAACAGCGTTCGCTTTATATCCCTTACGCTGGCCCTGTACTGCTGGAATTTCCGTTGTTGAATAAAGGTAGTGCCTTCAGCATGGAAGAACGCCGTAACTTCAACCTGCTGGGGTTACTGCCGGAAGTGGTCGAAACCATCGAAGAACAAGCGGAACGAGCATGGATCCAGTATCAGGGATTCAAAACCGAAATCGACAAACACATCTACCTGCGTAACATCCAGGACACTAACGAAACCCTCTTCTACCGTCTGGTAAACAATCATCTTGATGAGATGATGCCTGTTATTTATACCCCAACCGTCGGCGCAGCCTGTGAGCGTTTTTCTGAGATCTACCGCCGTTCACGCGGCGTGTTTATCTCTTACCAGAACCGGCACAATATGGACGATATTCTGCAAAACGTGCCGAACCATAATATTAAAGTGATTGTGGTGACTGACGGTGAACGTATTCTGGGGCTTGGTGACCAGGGCATCGGCGGGATGGGCATTCCGATCGGTAAACTGTCGCTCTATACCGCCTGTGGCGGCATCAGCCCGGCGTATACCCTTCCGGTGGTGCTGGATGTCGGAACGAACAACCAACAGCTGCTTAACGATCCGCTGTATATGGGCTGGCGTAATCCGCGTATCACTGACGACGAATACTATGAATTCGTTGATGAATTTATCCAGGCTGTGAAACAACGCTGGCCAGACGTGCTGTTGCAGTTTGAAGACTTTGCTCAAAAAAATGCGATGCCGTTACTTAACCGCTATCGCAATGAAATTTGTTCTTTTAACGATGACATTCAGGGCACTGCGGCGGTAACAGTCGGCACACTGATCGCAGCAAGCCGCGCGGCAGGTGGTCAGTTAAGCGAGAAAAAAATCGTCTTCCTTGGCGCAGGTTCAGCGGGATGCGGCATTGCCGAAATGATCATCTCCCAGACCCAGCGCGAAGGATTAAGCGAGGAAGCGGCGCGGCAGAAAGTCTTTATGGTCGATCGCTTTGGCTTGCTGACTGACAAGATGCCGAACCTGCTGCCTTTCCAGACCAAACTGGTGCAGAAGCGCGAAAACCTCAGTGACTGGGATACCGACAGCGATGTGCTGTCACTGCTGGATGTGGTGCGCAATGTAAAACCAGATATTCTGATTGGCGTCTCAGGACAGACCGGGCTGTTTACGGAAGAGATCATCCGTGAGATGCATAAACACTGTCCGCGTCCGATCGTGATGCCGCTGTCTAACCCGACGTCACGCGTGGAAGCCACACCGCAGGACATTATCGCCTGGACCGAAGGTAACGCGCTGGTCGCCACGGGCAGCCCGTTTAATCCAGTTGTATGGAAAGATAAAATCTACCCTATCGCCCAGTGTAACAACGCCTTTATTTTCCCGGGCATCGGCCTGGGTGTTATTGCTTCCGGCGCGTCACGTATCACCGATGAGATGCTGATGTCGGCAAGTGAAACGCTGGCGCAGTATTCACCATTGGTGCTGAACGGCGAAGGTATGGTACTGCCGGAACTGAAAGATATTCAGAAAGTCTCCCGCGCAATTGCGTTTGCGGTTGGCAAAATGGCGCAGCAGCAAGGCGTGGCGGTGAAAACCTCTGCCGAAGCCCTGCAACAGGCCATTGACGATAATTTCTGGCAAGCCGAATACCGCGACTACCGCCGTACCTCCATCTAAGCCTGCGCCCGGTAGTGAAGGCTACCGGGCTATTTCCCTCTCCCTTTTTCAGATCTCATCCATACTGGGTAGTGGCGAATAAATCTCATTTGCCTCACCTGCTATGCAGAACATCATCCGAAAAGGAGGAACTATGAAGGCTGCAGTTGTTACGAAGGATCATCATGTTGACGTTACGTATAAAACACTGCGCTCACTGAAACATGGCGAAGCCCTGCTGAAAATGGAGTGTTGTGGTGTATGTCATACCGATCTTCATGTTAAGAATGGCGATTTTGGTGACAAAACCGGCGTAATTCTGGGCCATGAAGGCATCGGTGTGGTGGCAGAAGTGGGTCCAGGTGTCACCTCATTAAAACCAGGCGATCGTGCCAGCGTGGCGTGGTTCTACGAAGGATGCGGTCATTGCGAATACTGTAACAGTGGTAACGAAACGCTCTGCCGTTCAGTTAAAAATGCCGGATACAGCGTTGATGGCGGGATGGCGGAAGAGTGCATCGTGGTCGCCGATTACGCGGTAAAAGTGCCAGATGGTCTGGACTCGGCGGCGGCCAGCAGCATTACCTGTGCGGGAGTCACCACCTACAAAGCCGTTAAGCTGTCAAAAATTCGTCCAGGGCAGTGGATTGCTATCTACGGTCTTGGCGGTCTGGGTAACCTCGCCCTGCAATACGCGAAGAATGTCTTTAACGCCAAAGTGATCGCCATTGATGTCAATGATGAGCAGTTAAAACTGGCAACCGAAATGGGCGCAGATTTAGCGATTAACTCACACACCGAAGACGCCGCCAAAATTGTGCAGGAGAAAACTGGTGGCGCTCACGCTGCGGTGGTAACAGCGGTAGCTAAAGCTGCGTTTAACTCGGCAGTTGATGCTGTCCGTGCAGGCGGTCGTGTTGTGGCTGTCGGTCTACCGCCGGAGTCTATGAGCCTGGATATCCCACGTCTTGTGCTGGATGGTATTGAAGTGGTCGGTTCGCTGGTCGGCACGCGCCAGGATTTAACTGAAGCCTTCCAGTTTGCCGCCGAAGGTAAAGTGGTGCCGAAAGTCGCCCTGCGTCCGTTAGCGGACATCAACACCATCTTTACTGAGATGGAAGAAGGCAAAATCCGTGGCCGCATGGTGATTGATTTCCGTCACTAAGAGGCCTTTGCTGCGACTGCCATGTTCGGGTCGCAGCATCGCACACTCTCCAACATGAAATGGCTAAATGGATTATTGTTGCGTAGGAAGGAACAATAATGATAGTGTTCCCAGTGAAGGAACGCTACTGAGAGTAAAGACACTAATGAAAATGGCCAATCATCCCCGCCCGGGGGACATTATTCAGGAATCACTGGACGAACTTAATGTCAGCCTGCGCGAGTTTGCCAGAGCAATGGAAATTGCTCCCTCAACGGCAAGCCGATTGCTGACAGGAAAAGCAGCTTTGACGCCAGAAATGGCGATTAAACTTTCCGTGGTGATCGGCAGTTCGCCGCAAATGTGGCTGAATCTGCAAAACGCCTGGAGTCTGGCAGAGGCAGAAAAAACAGTGGATGTGTCGCGATTACGCCGTCTGGTTACGCAATAAAAAAATGGCACTTTATAAAGCGCCATTTAGAACTGATGACAAACGCAACATTGCCTGATGCGCTACGCTTATCAGGCCTACACGTTCACTGCAATCTATTGGATTTGAAGGGTTTTCATGCCGGATAAGGCGTTCACGCCGCATCCGGCATGAACAAAGCCTACGTTGTCTACAATATGAAAGTTCAAAAGAGATTATATCCCTTCTTCACTCTCTTTTTTCGCTTCTGCCTTCTCGATTTCACGATACCAGCGCGGATGGTGTTTCTTCGCCCAGCGACGACTTACCTTCCCTTCGATCATCCCTTTAATCGATCCTTTCACCCAAAATGCCATATACATATGGATCAGGATGGCGTGGATCAGGATGATACCCGCAGCCGCGTGGATCAGCAGGCTGTAGCGAACAACCTGCATCGGGAAGTACTGCGCAAAGTACGGACGCCAGATAATCACCCCGGTCACCAGCAGCACGAAAATCATGCTCATGATCGACCAGAACATCATCTTTTGCCCGGCGTTGTACTTACCGACATCCGCCACTTTATGCTCATTGCCTTTCAATACTTCGACAATGTTCAACAGCCACGGAATATCTTTCTTATCCGGGATGTTGTGATGCACAAAACGCACAAACATAAACATCAGTGCGACGAAAATCGCAATGCCGAAAAACGGGTGCAAAATGCGTCCCATCTGCGGCGTACCGAAGGTTTGCGTCAGCCATTGCAGCGTCGGGAAGAAGAACGAAATCCCGGACAGCGCCACCAGGAAGAAGCAAATCACCACGGTCCAGTGACAGGCGCGATCAATAAATTTGGTGCGCACAATCATTTTCGACTTACTCATGATGATCCTCCTCGTCATCGTCCACTTCCTTATTCGGGCCAATACCGATGTAGTGGAAAATCAACCCGGCAAAAGTGGCAATAAAGCCAGCCGCTGCCAGCGGTTTCAACGCGCCTTTCCACAGGCTTACCGCGGTGTCGATCTTCGGATCTTTCGGCAGACCGTGATACAGCTCCGGCTGATCGGCGTGATGCAGCACGTACATAACGTGCGTACCACCGACCCCTTCCGGGTTGTAGACGCCAGCATGTTCGTAACCACGCGCTTTCAGTTTCGCCACGCGCTGTTCCGCCAGCTCCAGCATCTCCTTCTTGGTGCCGAAGTGGATAGCCCCGGTCGGACAGGTTTTCACACAAGCCGGTTCCTGGCCGACGCTGACGCGATCGACGCAGAGCGTGCATTTATATACCCGGTTATCCTCTTTGTTGAGGCGCGGAATATTAAACGGACACCCGGCAATGCAGTAACCACAGCCGATGCAGTTTTCCGACTGGAAATCGACAATCCCGTTAGCGTACTGAATGATTGCACCAGCAGACGGGCACGCCTTCAGGCAGCCGGGATCTTCACAGTGCATACAGCCGTCTTTACGGATCAGCCACTCCAGCTTGCCGTTCTGTTCGGTTTCGCTAAAGCGCATCACCGTCCAGGACTTGGCGCTCAGATCGGCGGGGTTATCGTAAACCCCGACGCAGTGCCCCACTTCATCACGGATATCGTTCCACTCCGAACACGCCACCTGACAGGCTTTACAGCCGATACAGGTGGAAACGTCGATAAGTTTTGCGACTTCTGCTTTGTAATCACGCACCTGAGAAGGCGGCGTGATGGAGTTAGTTGCGGACCTTTTGATAATGTCCTGCGTTTCCATAGCCATCTGTTCGCCCCCTTACGCCTTCTCGATGTTGACTAAGAACGCTTTATATTCCGGCGTTTGCGAGTTTGCATCACCGACATTCGGCGTCAGAGTGTTAGCGATATAACCTTTACGCGCGACACCCTCAAAGCCCCAGTGGATTGGAATACCCACCGTTTCAACCTGCTGACCATTTACATTCAGTGGTTTCAGACGACGCGTTACCACAGCCACCGCGCGGATAAAGCCACGCTTGCTTGAGACAGTGACACGATCGCCATTATTAATGCCTTTCGCCGCCGCCAGCGTTTCGCTGATTTCCACAAACTGTTCCGGCTGAGCAATTGCGTTGAGCAATGCGTGCTTGGTCCAGGTGTGGAAGTGCTCGGTCAGACGATAGGTCGTACCCACATACGGGAACTGCTCTTTTTTACCCATCCGCAGTGCGTCTTGTTCATACAGACGAACAACCGGGTTAGACACCACGTTCGGATGCAGCGGGTTAGTGCCCAGCGGCGTTTCAATCGGCTCGTAGTGTTCCGGGAACGGACCTTCCGCCATTTTGTTGATAGCAAACAGGCGTCCCATCCCTTCCGGCTGCATGATAAACGGCCCGGTTGGCGTACCCGGTGCGGCATTGCCGAAGTCAGGAATATCGTTACCCGTCCACTTGCTGCCGTTCCACTGGATCAGCATCCGTTTCGGATCCCACGGTTTACCGTTGATATCCGCCGAAGCACGGTTGTACAGCACGCGACGGTTGAGCGGCCACGCCCAGGCCCATCCCAGCGTATTCCCCAGACCGGACGGGTCGGAGTTATCGCGGTTAGCCATCTGGTTGCCCTGCTCTGTCCAGCTACCGGTGTAGATCCAGCAAGAAGATGCGGTTGTACCGTCATCACGCAGATGCGCAAAGCTACTCAGCAACTGACCTTTCTTCGCAATCAGCACGCCATTAGCATCATAGAGATCTTCCAGCGCATAGCCGTTGTTCTCTTTAGCTACTTCGTCAGATTGCGGTTCGTGCGGCTGCTTGTAGTTCCAGCTCATCTTCATCAGCGGTTCTACGCCTTTACCACCTTCGGCCTGGTACAGCTCGCGCAGGTGATGGTAGATACCCGCCAGAATTTCACCGTCGTTACGCGCTTCGCCCGGCGCATCCTGACCTTTCCAGTGCCACTGCAGCCAGCGACCGGAGTTAGCAATAGAACCATCTTCTTCAGCAAAGCAGGTCGAAGGCAGACGGAATACTTCAGTCTGAATAGACGCCGGATCGACATCGTTCGACTCGCCGTGGTTCTGCCAGAAGGTAGAGGTTTCAGTCACCAGCGGATCGATAACCACCATGTACTTCAGCTTGCTCAGGCAGCTCACCACTTTGTTTTTGTCCGGGAAGGACGCAACCGGGTTAAAGCCCTGGCAGAAATAACCGGTGACTTTGCCTTCGTCCATCATGTTGAAATACTTGATGACGTCGTAGGTCTGGTCCCACTTCGGCAGCCAGTCATAGCCCCAGTTGTTCTCTTTCTGCGCGGCATCGCCATAGAAAGATTTCATCAGGCTAACGAAGAACTTCGGATAGTTGCTCCAGTAGTTCACCTGATCAGCCAGCGTCGCTTTCGGCGTGTTCGCTTCCAGATACGACTGCAAATCAACCTGTTTTTCTGACGGCAGCGTCAGATAACCTGGCAGGCTGGTAGAGAGCAGACCTAAGTCAGTCAGGCCCTGAATGTTGGAGTGACCACGCAATGCGTTCACGCCGCCACCGGCCATACCCATGTTACCGAGCAGTAACTGGATCATCGCCATAGTACGGATGTTCTGCGCACCCACGGTGTGCTGCGTCCAGCCCAGCGCGTACAGGAAGGTGGTTGTGCGATCCGGTGCGCTGGTGGAGGCCAGCACTTCACACACTTTCAGGAAGTCGGCTTTTGGCGTACCGCAGATGTTTTCAACGACGTCCGGCGTGTAGCGGGAAACGTGCTCTTTCAGCAGGTTCCACACACAGCGCGGATGAGTCAGTGTTTCATCGCGTTTCGCATAGCCGTTTTCATCGAACTGATAGTTCCAGGACGATTTGTCGTACTGGCGTTTTTCAGCGTCATAACCGCTGAACAGGCCATCTTCGAAAGCAAAATCATCACGCACCAGCAGGCTGGCGTTGGTGTAATGTTTAACGTATTCGGCGTTGATTTTGTTGTTTTCGATCAGGTAGCGCAAAACGCCAGACAGGAACGTAATGTCCGTACCGGAACGAATAGGTGCGTAAATATCCGCCACAGAAGCGGTACGCGTAAAACGAGGATCGACAACGATCAAGGTTGCATCGTTGTTGTTTTTCGCTTCCATCGCCCAGCGGAAACCGACGGGATGCGCTTCAGCAGCGTTACCGCCCATTACCATTACGACGTTAGCGTTTTTGATATCCACCCAGTGGTTGGTCATCGCACCGCGACCAAATGTTGGAGCAAGACTTGCTACCGTTGGTCCGTGTCAGACGCGCGCTTGGTTGTCTACCGCCAGCATCCCGAGGGAGCGGGCAAATTTCTGTGTCAGCATCCCGGTTTCGTTGCTGGCACCGGAGGCACACAGCATACCGGTAGAAAGCCAACGGTTTACCGTTACGCCCTGCTCGTTCTTTTCAATAAAGTTAGCGTCACGGTCAGCTTTCATCAGCTTTGCAATACGGGAGAATGCTTCTTCCCAGCTAATGCGCTGCCATTTGTCAGAACCTGGCGCACGATATTCCGGGTAGCGCAGACGGTTTTCGCTGTTGACGTAATCCAGCAAACCGGCCCCTTTTGGGCACAGCGCACCACGGCTTACCGGATGATCCGGGTCACCTTCAATGTGATAAATCGCTTCTCTGGCGTTTTTCGCGCCATCACCCAGGCTATACATCAATAGCCCGCAACCTACGGAACAGTATGTGCAGGTGTTACGGATCTCTTTAGCGCGTAATAATTTGTAGTTTCGCGCCTGAGCCAGTGCTTGCTTCGGGGCAAAGCCCAATGCCGCTACCGTTGTTCCAGCCATACCGCCCGCGCAGATTTTAAAAAATTGTCTGCGACTGACGTCCATTGCTTTCCTCTTTTTTCAGGGGTATTACTGCGCGAGGAAACTAACAGTAAAATTCTGAATCTTTTTGCGCGAAATCAAAAAGAACACGTGTTTGCCACAAAATAATCCGCCTGCGCAAATTGACCTACCTCAATAGCGGTAGAAAAACGCACCACTGCCTGACAGGCCAGTTAAAAAAATGCTATAAAATTCAGCTTAATTTTTAACGGCAAGAGAGACAAAACAGCGAGCATGACACGACAAAAAGCAACGCTCATAGGGCTAATAGCGATCGTCCTGTGGAGCACGATGGTAGGATTGATTCGCGGTGTCAGCGAGGGGCTCGGCCCGGTCGGCGGCGCAGCTGCTATCTATTCATTAAGCGGGCTGCTGTTAATCTTCACGGTTGGATTTCCGCGTATTCGGCAGATTCCGAAAGGCTATTTACTCGCCGGGAGTCTGTTATTCGTCAGCTATGAAATCTGTCTGGCGCTTTCCTTAGGGTATGCGGCGACCCGTCATCAGGCGATTGAAGTGGGTATGGTGAACTATCTATGGCCCAGCCTGACAATTCTCTTTGCCATTCTGTTTAATGGTCAGAAAACCAACTGGCTGATTGTACCAGGATTATTATTAGCCCTGGTCGGCGTCTGCTGGGTGTTAGGCGGTGACAATGGGTTACATTATGATGAAATCATCAATAATATCACCACCAGCCCATTGAGTTATTTCCTGGCGTTTATTGGTGCGTTTATCTGGGCAGCCTATTGCACAGTAACGAATAAATACGCACGCGGATTTAACGGAATTACCGTTTTTGTCCTGCTAACGGGAGCAAGTCTGTGGGTTTACTATTTTCTCACGCCACAACCAGAAATGGTATTTAGCACGCCCGTCATGATTAAACTCATCTCTGCGGCATTTACCTTAGGATTTGCTTATGCTGCATGGAATGTCGGTATACTGCATGGCAATGTCACCATAATGGCGGTAGGCTCGTATTTTACGCCCGTACTTTCCTCAGCGCTTGCAGCCGTGCTGCTCAGCGCCCCGCTGTCGTTCTCATTCTGGCAAGGCGCGCTAATGGTCTGCGGCGGTTCCCTGCTCTGCTGGCTGGCGACACGTCGTGGTTAAAATAATTGCCGGGTCTACGGCCCGGCAGTTAATCAGATAAATTCCGACAATATTAAAAAATAAATTTCAAATACCAGTAATTCACCTTATATCTCATTTCGACTTCGATCACATATCGATAAATAATATTATTTCATCTATTTTTCTCATTGTTTTTAATCACCATTCTATTTTAAAAACAGTATGTCATTTATAAATGACGCCGTTTAAAATTCGTTTAGAAAATACGTTTAACGATAATTAAAAGGATTCTGTTAAATGAAATTAAAAATAGTTGCGGTGGTTGTAACTGGTTTGTTAGCTGCGAACGTAGCACACGCTGCCGAAGTCTATAACAAGGATGGTAATAAACTCGACCTTTATGGCAAGGTTACCGCTCTACGTTATTTTACTGATGATAAGCGTGACGATGGTGATAAAACTTATGCCCGTCTCGGCTTTAAAGGAGAAACGCAAATCAATGATCAAATGATTGGTTTTGGTCACTGGGAATATGATTTTAAAGGCTATAACGATGAAGCCAACGGCTCGCGCGGCAAGAATCTCTGATTGAGTTAAGTGCCCATCACAATATGATCACTGACCTTATATTACACAATCATCCCAGGATGAAAACAATCACTTTAAACGACAACCATATTGCACATTTAAACGCCAAAAACACTACAAAACTGGAATATTTAAACTTAAGCAATAACAATTTACTGCCAACCAATGACATTGATCAACTAATATCATCAAAACATCTTTGGCATGTATTAGTTAACGGCATCAACAATGATCCACTTGCACAAATGCAGTACTGGACTGCAGTAAGAAATATAATTGATGACACTAATGAAGTGACCATTGATTTATCAGGACTTAATTTAACCACTCAACCACCAGGGCTGCAAAACTTCACATCTATAAATCTTGATAATAACCAACTCACACATTTTGATGCAACCAACTACGATAGACTCGTAAAGCTAAGTCTGAATAGTAATGCTCTTGAGTCAATAAATTTTCCTCAAGGCAGAAATGTAAGTATTACACATATATCTATGAATAATAATGCTCTCAGAAATATTGATATAGATAGGCTTTCATCAGTAACTTATTTTAGTGCGGCACATAATCAACTAGAGTTTGTGCAATTAGAATCTTGCGAATGGCTGCAATACCTGAATCTCAGCCATAATCAATTAACTGATATTGTTGCAGGTAATAAAAATGAACTCTTACTGCTGGATCTATCCCATAATAAACTAACAAGTTTACACAATGACTTATTTCCCAACTTGAATACGTTACTTATTAACAACAATTTGCTTTCTGAAATTAAAATATTCTATAGCAACTTCTGCAATGTTCAGACATTAAACGCTGCTAACAACCAGTTGAAATATATAAATCTTGATTTCCTGACTTATCTTCCATCTATCAAAAGTTTAAGACTGGACAATAATAAAATAACCCACATTGATACTAATAATACATCCGATATTGGAACTTTATTCCCCATAATAAAACAGAGCAAAACTTAAATTTTTTAAATGTTTCTGGGAAGAACAATTGCCCTACTATGCAGCTCATGTTATTTAATTTGTTTTCCCCAGCACTTAAGCTTAATACTGGCCTGGCAATTCTTTCGCCTGGTGCATTTGAAGTTCACTCTGACGGAATAGATGTGGATAACGAATTGTTTCACTATCCTATTAAAAAAGCATATACCCCATATAATATACACACTTACAAGACAGAGGAAGTTGTAAACCAGAGGAATATAAAAGTTAAAAACATGACCTTAGATGAAATAAACAATACTTACTGTAATAACGATTATTACAATCAGGCAATAAGAGAGGAACCGATAGACCTTCTGGACAGATCGTTTTCCTCCAGTTCATGGCCTTTTTAGTGAATAAATCATCACTAATTCTATAAGTGTCTGGTCTTGTTGATAATATAGTTAATATGTAACCCTTTAGATTCACGATCTGAAGGGTTGAAACATGACATACGTTCAAAGATTAACCCCGTTTGAAGGTTAGCTTGTTAGTTACATTTAGTAACACATATCTGGCTACTTAATCCCCATTCTGCCCCCGCGGTTACGCTTTCTTATCTATTCTTTCAATCAGCACTTCACCCAATTCATCCTTAATTCTAATAACTGGCTATTGCGCCTTACCTCGTGTTTTGTCTTTTTTTCATTACCAATGTGTGCATGTGAGGAACAATATGGCACTGCAAAATGAGAAAAATAGTCGTTATCTTTTGCGCGACTGGAAACCAGAAAATCCGGCCTTCTGGGAAAATAAAGGAAAACATATTGCTCGAAGAAATCTCTGGATATCAGTCAGTTGTCTACTTCTTGCCTTCTGTGTCTGGATGCTATTTAGCGCAGTTACCGTTAATCTCAATAAAATCGGTTTTAATTTTACTACCGATCAACTCTTTTTATTAACCGCATTACCCTCCGTTTCTGGCGCATTATTGCGTGTTCCCTACTCCTTTATGGTGCCTATATTCGGTGGACGCCGATGGACGATTTTTAGTACTGCAATCCTGATTATTCCTTGCGTCTGGCTCGGAATTGCCGTGCAAAATCCGAATACTCCTTTTGGGATATTTATCGTTATCGCTTTGCTATGCGGTTTTGCAGGTGCAAACTTTGCTTCGAGCATGGGCAATATCAGTTTCTTCTTTCCAAAAGCCAAACAAGGGAGCGCTCTTGGGATTAATGGCGGATTAGGAAACTTAGGTGTAAGTGTAATGCAGCTGGTTGCACCGCTGGTCATTTTTGTACCTGTATTTGCCTTTCTCGGCGTCAATGGCGTACCGCAGGCCGACGGTTCGGTGATGTCGCTGGCGAATGCCGCATGGATTTGGGTACCGCTACTGGCGATTGCCACGATCGCCGCATGGTCAGGGATGAATGATATCGCCAGTTCACGCGCCTCAATTGCCGACCAGCTCCCTGTCTTACAACGCCTGCATCTCTGGCTGCTGAGCCTGCTTTACCTTGCCACCTTCGGTTCGTTTATCGGTTTTTCTGCGGGTTTTGCCATGCTGGCAAAAACCCAGTTCCCGGATGTGAATATTCTGCGCCTGGCGTTCTTTGGCCCATTTATCGGTGCCATCGCGCGGTCGGTTGGTGGTGCTATTTCCGATAAGTTCGGCGGCGTGCGGGTGACGTTGATCAACTTTATTTTTATGGCGATTTTCAGTGCCCTGCTGTTCCTTACCTTACCGGGCACAGGCTCCGGTAATTTCATCGCCTTTTACGCCGTATTTATGGGGCTGTTTCTGACTGCGGGTCTGGGAAGTGGTTCTACTTTCCAGATGATCGCCGTCATCTTTCGCCAGATAACCATTTATCGGGTAAAGATGAAAGGCGGTAGTGATGAGCAAGCTCAGAAAGAAGCCGTCACCGAAACGGCGGCGGCTCTGGGCTTTATCTCAGCCATTGGCGCAGTGGGCGGCTTTTTTATTCCGCAGGCGTTTGGCATGTCGCTCAATATGACCGGCTCTCCGGTCGGCGCGATGAAAGTGTTTTTAATCTTCTACATCGTTTGTGTGCTGCTGACCTGGCTGGTTTATGGTCGGCGGAAGTTCAGCCAAAAATAAGAGATCGATGCCTGATGTACAACCGTGTCGCATCCGACAAGGCATCAGATCCCAATTCATTCCTGGAGCAGGAGTCATGTCATGAGTAAACTTTTGGATCGCTTTCGCTACTTCAAACAAAAGGGCGAAACCTTTGCCGATGGTCACGGACAGGTGATGCATAGCAACCGCGACTGGGAGGACAGCTATCGCCAGCGTTGGCAGTTCGACAAAATCGTGCGTTCCACCCACGGTGTTAACTGTACAGGCTCCTGTAGCTGGAAAATCTACGTTAAAAATGGTCTGGTGACCTGGGAAATCCAACAGACCGACTACCCGCGCACTCGCCCTGACCTGCCCAATCATGAACCTCGCGGCTGCCCGCGTGGCGCAAGTTACTCCTGGTATCTTTACAGCGCTAACCGCCTGAAATACCCGCTCATTCGTAAACGACTGATTGAACTGTGGCGCGAAGCCCTCAAGCAACACAGCGATCCGGTACTGGCGTGGGCATCGATTATGAACGATCCGCAAAAGTGCCTGAGCTACAAACAAGTGCGTGGGCGCGGCGGGTTTATCCGCTCCAACTGGCAGGAACTAAACCAGCTGATTGCCGCCGCTAACGTCTGGACCATCAAAACCTACGGCCCGGATCGCGTTGCCGGTTTCTCGCCGATCCCGGCGATGTCGATGGTTTCTTACGCCGCCGGAACGCGTTATCTGTCGCTGCTTGGCGGCACCTGTTTAAGTTTCTACGACTGGTATTGCGACCTGCCGCCCGCCTCGCCGATGACCTGGGGCGAGCAAACCGACGTACCGGAATCTGCCGACTGGTATAACTCCAGCTACATCATCGCCTGGGGGTCTAACGTACCGCAGACACGTACGCCGGACGCCCACTTCTTTACCGAAGTACGCTACAAAGGCACTAAAACCATCGCCATTACCCCTGACTACTCTGAAGTGGCCAAATTGTGCGACCAGTGGCTGGCACCGAAACAAGGCACTGATAGCGCCCTGGCGATGGCAATGGGCCATGTGATTTTAAAAGAGTTTCATCTCGATAATCCCAGCGACTACTTTATCAACTACTGCCGCCGCTACAGCGACATGCCGATGCTGGTAATGCTGGAGCCTCGCGACGATGGTAGCTACGTTCCCGGGCGCATGATCCGCGCATCTGACCTGGTGGATGGACTGGGCGAAAGCAACAATCCGCAGTGGAAAACCGTAGCAGTTAATACCGCAGGTGAATTGGTAGTGCCGAACGGTTCGATTGGTTTCCGCTGGGGAGAAAAAGGCAAATGGAATCTGGAATCCATTGCCGCCGGTACGGAAACCGAATTGTCGTTAACCCTGCTCGGTCAACATGACGCTGTTGCAGGCGTGGCCTTCCCCTACTTTGGCGGCATTGAAAATCCGCATTTTCGCAGCGTAAAACACAATCCGGTGCTGGTGCGCCAATTGCCCGTTAAAAACCTGACGTTAGTCGATGGCAACACCTGTCCGGTGGTCAGCGTTTATGATTTGGTACTGGCGAATTACGGCCTCGATCGCGGGCTGGAAGATGAAAACAGTGCGAAAGATTACGCTGAAATCAAACCGTACACCCCAGCCTGGGGTGAGCAAATTACCGGCGTGCCGCGCCAGTATATTGAAACCATCGCCCGTGAATTTGCCGATACCGCCCATAAAACGCATGGGCGCTCGATGATTATCCTCGGCGCAGGTGTTAACCACTGGTATCACATGGACATGAACTACCGCGGGATGATCAATATGCTGATCTTCTGCGGTTGTGTCGGGCAAAGCGGTGGCGGCTGGGCACACTATGTCGGCCAGGAAAAACTGCGCCCACAAACCGGCTGGTTGCCACTGGCCTTTGCGCTCGACTGGAACCGACCACCGCGCCAAATGAACAGCACCTCGTTTTTCTACAATCATTCCAGCCAATGGCGCTATGAAAAAGTCTCTGCTCAGGAGTTACTTTCACCGCTCGCCGATGCCAGTAAGTACAGCGGTCATCTGATTGATTTCAACGTTCGCGCCGAACGTATGGGCTGGCTACCTTCTGCGCCGCAGCTGGGGCGTAACCCGCTCGGGATTAAAGCTGAAGCCGACAAGGCCGGATTATCCCCCACAGAATTTACCGCCCAGGCGCTGAAATCGGGCGATTTACGTATGGCCTGCGAACAACCAGATAGCAGCAGCAATCATCCGCGTAATTTGTTTGTCTGGCGCTCTAACCTGCTTGGCTCCTCTGGCAAAGGCCACGAGTATATGCAGAAGTATCTGCTGGGGACCGAAAGCGGGATTCAGGGCGAGGAACTCGGTGCCAGCGACGGGATCAAACCGGAAGAAGTCGAGTGGCAAACTGCAGCGATTGAAGGCAAGCTCGACCTGCTGGTGACGCTCGACTTCCGCATGTCCAGTACCTGCCTGTTCTCCGATATCGTTCTGCCCACCGCCACCTGGTACGAAAAAGACGATATGAACACCTCGGATATGCATCCGTTTATTCATCCGCTTTCTGCGGCGGTCGATCCGGCGTGGGAATCACGCAGCGACTGGGAAATCTACAAAGGTATCGCCAAAGCATTTTCGCAAGTGTGCGTGGGTCATCTTGGCAAAGAAACCGACGTGGTATTACAACCCCTACTGCATGACTCTCCGGCAGAGCTCTCACAGCCGTGTGAAGTGCTCGACTGGCGCAAAGGCGAATGCGATCTGATTCCAGGCAAAACCGCGCCGAATATTGTGGCGGTGGAGCGCGACTACCCTGCTACGTATGAACGCTTTACCTCGCTCGGGCCATTGATGGACAAACTTGGCAATGGCGGTAAAGGGATTTCGTGGAATACCCAGGATGAAATCGATTTCCTCGGCAAACTCAATTACACCAAGCGTGATGGCCCGGCACAGGGGCGTCCGCTGATTGACACCGCCATTGACGCTTCAGAAGTGATTCTGGCACTGGCACCGGAAACCAACGGTCATGTTGCAGTCAAAGCGTGGCAGGCGCTGGGCGAGATCACCGGGCGCGAACATACCCATCTGGCGCTGCACAAAGAGGACGAGAAGATTCGCTTTCGCGATATTCAGGCGCAGCCGCGTAAAATTATCTCCAGCCCCACCTGGTCCGGTCTGGAAAGCGATCACGTCTCCTATAACGCGGGATACACCAACGTTCATGAGTTAATTCCGTGGCGCACGCTGTCGGGACGCCAGCAGCTCTATCAGGATCATCCGTGGATGCGTGCTTTTGGTGAAAGCCTGGTGGCTTATCGCCCGCCTATCGACACCCGTAGCGTCAGTGAGATGCGCCAGATACCGCCAAACGGCTTCCCGGAAAAAGCACTTAACTTCCTGACGCCGCACCAGAAATGGGGCATTCACTCAACCTACAGTGAAAACCTGCTAATGCTGACGCTCTCTCGCGGTGGACCGATTGTCTGGATCAGCGAAACAGATGCCCGAGAACTGACCATTGTCGATAACGACTGGGTGGAAGTATTCAACGCCAACGGCGCGCTGACTGCCCGCGCGGTGGTCAGCCAACGTGTACCGCCGGGCATGACCATGATGTATCACGCCCAGGAACGCATTATGAATATTCCTGGTTCGGAAGTAACTGGCATGCGCGGCGGCATTCATAACTCGGTTACCCGCGTTTGCCCGAAACCAACGCATATGATTGGCGGTTACGCGCAGCTGGCCTGGGGCTTTAACTACTACGGCACCGTCGGATCGAACCGCGATGAGTTCATCATGATCCGCAAGATGAAGAACGTTAACTGGCTGGATGATGAAGGTCGCGATCAGGTACAGGAGGCGAAAAAATGAAAATCCGTTCACAAGTCGGCATGGTGCTTAACCTCGACAAATGTATCGGCTGCCATACCTGTTCGGTGACCTGTAAAAACGTCTGGACCGGGCGCGAAGGCATGGAGTACGCATGGTTTAACAACGTCGAAACCAAACCGGGCATTGGTTATCCGAAAAACTGGGAAGATCAGGAAGAGTGGCAAGGCGGCTGGGTCCGCGATGTGAATGGCAAGATCCGTCCGCGTCTGGGCAGCAAGATGGGCGTAATAACCAAAATCTTCGCTAACCCGGTGGTGCCGCAGATTGATGATTACTACGAACCTTTCACTTTCGACTACGAACATTTGCATAGCGCACCGGAAGGCAAACATATCCCTACTGCTCGCCCGCGCTCGCTGATTGACGGTAAGCAGATGGACAAAGTGATCTGGGGGCCAAACTGGGAAGAACTGCTGGGCGGCGAGTTTGAAAAACGTGCCCGCGACCGCAACTTCGAGGCCATACAAAAGGAGATGTACGGGCAGTTTGAAAACACCTTCATGATGTACCTGCCGCGCCTGTGCGAACACTGCCTCAATCCCAGTTGCGTGGCGACCTGCCCAAGCGGCGCTATCTACAAACGCGAAGAAGACGGCATTGTGCTGATTGATCAGGATAAATGCCGTGGCTGGCGTTTGTGCATTAGCGGTTGTCCGTACAAAAAAATCTACTTCAACTGGAAAAGCGGCAAGTCAGAAAAATGTATCTTCTGTTATCCGCGAATTGAGTCAGGCCAACCCACCGTGTGCTCAGAAACCTGCGTGGGTCGCATCCGGTATCTGGGCGTGCTGCTTTACGACGCCGACCGCATCGAGGAAGCGGCGAGCACCGAGCGCGAAGTTGACCTCTATGAACGTCAGTGCGAAGTGTTCCTCGATCCACACGATCCCTCAGTGATCGAGGAAGCCCTGAAACAAGGTATTCCACAAAACGTGATTGAAGCTGCCCAGCGTTCGCCTGTCTACAAAATGGCGATGGACTGGAAACTGGCGCTACCGCTGCACCCTGAATATCGCACCCTGCCGATGGTCTGGTACGTTCCTCCGCTGTCGCCGATTCAGTCCTACGCAGATGCGGGCGGTTTGCCGAAAAGCGAAGGCGTGCTGCCCGCCATCGAAAGCCTGCGTATTCCGGTGCAATATCTCGCCAATATGTTGAGTGCCGGCGATACCGGTCCGGTACTGCGGGCGCTGAAACGGATGATGGCGATGCGCCACTATATGCGTTCACAAACCGTGGAAGGCGTTACTGATACTCGTGCCATCGACGAAGTAGGCCTGAGCGTCGCCCAGGTCGAAGAAATGTATCGCTATCTCGCCATTGCCAACTATGAAGATCGTTTTGTTATCCCGACCAGCCATCGGGAAATGGCGGGCGATGCCTTCGCAGAACGCAACGGCTGCGGTTTTACCTTTGGCGACGGTTGTCACGGCTCGGACAGCAAATTCAACCTGTTCAACAGTAGCCGTATCGATGCCATCAACATCACCGAAGTGCGCGACAAAGCGGAGGGCGAATAATGCAGATCCTCAAAGTGATCGGCCTGTTGATGGAGTATCCGGATGAGCTGTTGTGGGAATGCAAGGAGGACGCGCTGGCGTTGATCCGCCGCGACGCGCCGATGCTTACGGATTTCACCCACAACCTGCTTAACGCGCCGCTGCTGGATAAACAGGCCGAATGGTGCGAAGTGTTTGACCGCGGGCGCACCACGTCGCTGCTGCTGTTCGAACATGTTCATGCCGAGTCCCGCGATCGCGGCCAGGCAATGGTGGACCTGCTGGCGGAGTATGAAAAGGTCGGCCTGCAGCTGGATTGTCGGGAACTGCCCGATTATCTACCGCTGTATCTGGAGTATTTAAGCGTACTGCCTGACGATCAGGCGAAAGAAGGATTGCTCAATGTTGCGCCGATCCTCGCCCTGCTTGGCGGTCGCTTAAAACAACGCGAGGCACCGTGGTACGCGTTGTTTGATGCTCTGCTGCAACTGGCGGGAAGCTCCCTTTCAAGTGACAGTGTCACAAAACAAGTAAACAGCGAAGAGCGCGATGACACCCGCCAGGCGCTTGATGCAGTGTGGGAAGAGGAACAGGTGAAGTTTATTGAAGATAACGCCACGGCGTGTGACAGCTCGCCGCTTAATCAATATCAGCGACGCTTTAGCCAGGATGTCGCGCCGCAATATGTCGACATCAGTGCGGGAGGTGGGAAATGATTCAGTATCTGAACGTCTTTTTTTACGATATCTACCCGTACATTTGTGCGACGGTGTTTTTCCTCGGCAGCTGGCTGCGCTACGACTACGGGCAGTACACCTGGCGCGCCTCCTCAAGTCAAATGCTCGATAAACGCGGGATGGTGATATGGTCGAATCTGTTCCATATCGGCATTTTGGGGATTTTCTTCGGGCACTTGTTCGGCATGTTAACGCCGCACTGGATGTACGCGTGGTTTTTGCCAGTGGCAGCGAAACAACTCATGGCGATGGTGCTCGGCGGTATTTGCGGTGTGTTGACGTTGATTGGCGGCACAGGACTGCTGTGGCGCAGGCTGACAAATCAGCGCGTGCGTGCCACTTCCACTACGCCGGATATCATCATCATGAGCATTTTGCTGATCCAGTGTCTGTTGGGGCTAAGTACCATACCGTTTTCAGCACAGTATCCTGATGGTAGCGAAATGATGAAGCTGGTGGGTTGGGCGCAAAGCATTGTCACTTTCCGTGGTGGATCGTCAGAGATGCTCAACGGCGTAGCGTTCGTCTTCCGCCTGCATCTGGTGTTGGGAATGACCATCTTCCTGCTCTTCCCGTTCACCCGACTGGTGCATGTGTGGAGCGCGCCGTTTGAGTACTTTACTCGTCGATATCAAATTGTGCGTTCGCGGCGATAATTTCACCCTGGCCGGATAGCCCTTCGCTCTCCGGCCACTTGCAGGCTATGATAGTTCTCCAGTCACAGGAGAACGTTAATGAAACCGCAGGTGTACCACGTCGATGCTTTTACCTCACAACCGTTTCGCGGCAATTCTGCCGGTGTTGTTTTCCCCGCCGATAATCTTAGCGAAGCGCAAATGCAGCTTATCGCCCGCGAGTTAGGCCATTCGGAAACTGCTTTTCTGCTGCACAGCGACGACAGCGATGTGCGCATCCGCTACTTTACGCCAACGGTTGAAGTGCCGATTTGCGGTCACGCGACAGTAGCTGCGCACTATGTACGTGCGAAGGTGTTAGGTTTAGGAAATTGCACGATCTGGCAAACATCGCTGGCAGGAAAACATCGCGTGACTATCGAAAAGCACAACGATGATTATCGTATTTCGCTGGAACAAGGTACGCCGGGCTTTGAACTGCCGCTGGAGGGTGAAGTACGCGCGGCGATTATCAACGCATTGCATCTTACTGAAGACGATATTCTGCCGGGTTTGCCGATCCAGGTCGCGACGACCGGGCATTCTAAAGTGATGATCCCATTGAAGCCGGAAGTGGATATCGACGCTCTTTCGCCTGACCTTAGTGCGCTGACCGCAATCAGTTAACAGATTGGCTGCAATGGTTTCTTCCCGTTCCAGATCCGTCCAGGCAAAAACGAAACCGATGGTCGCATGTTCTCGCCTGCGATTGGTATTGTGGAAGATCCGGTGACTGGCAATGCCAATGGCCCGATGGGTGCATGGTTGGTACATCACAACGTATTGCCCCACGATGGCAACGTGTTGCGTGTTAAAGGCCATCAGGGGCGCGCATTGGGGCGTGACGGTATGATTGAAGTGACGGTGACAATTCGTGATAACCAACCGGAAAAAGTCACCATTTCAGGCACAGCGGTGATTTTGTTTCATGCCGAATGGGCAATTGAACTCTGAAACCGTTGTCTGATGCGCTTCGCCTGTCAGGTCTACAACCGGGCTAATGTATGCCGGATAAGGCGTTTACGCCGCATCCGGCAACCTGACATAAATTATTTTCCCGCCTCCGGGTGCGTATCAAACGCCGCCATCACCAGCGCTAACTCATCCACGGTAAAGCCATGTTTCGCATCATCCACGCCCAGACCAAACTGTTCTTGCATCACAGCATATAATGACGCCACATCCGGTAGATTTCGCTGCTCCACCGCGTGCCCATTTTCATAATGGGTAAAATGAAAATTGGTCAGTGTCAGCTTGCCGCCGTCCGGCAAATGGCGGCACATCAGCAAATGATGGCGAAAATGCGACTGCGGCCAGTGCGCCGACCAGAAATTGCCCATCACATAATCGCTTTGTTGCTGCTCGCAGAGATCAAAACGGTACATCGACTGCCAATGCTGATGATGATTAAACTGCAACACCCAATCATCACCCTCCTGCAACAACCGATACTCTCCGTGTGGCGTGGTCTGCACGAGATCGGAAACTAAACGAATCGGCGCGGTTAGCGTCTGCCCACCGAAACCGACATCAGCAATCCATTTTTCCTCTTCCAGTTCCACCAACAGCAAACGATGGGTGCGCGGCGGTAATGCTGGCGGATTTGATAACACTACGCGCCCTAACAAGCTGCGAACGTTAAACCCCAGCTCGCGTAACACCCGCTCAAACACGCCATTCTGCTCAAAACAGTAACCGCCACGACGGGCTATCACCAGTTTCTCTTCCAGCGATTGATCATCAAGCTGTATTTCCCTCGGCAGCAAAACGTCAAGGTTTTCAAACGGAATGGTGCAATTGTGTTTCAGGTGCAATGCACGAAGCGTATCAATATTGACCGCAGCAGCTCCCGACCAGTTAATACGGGCAAAATAGTGATTCAGAATGGGCGTCATCAGGCGTTTCCCTTAGTGGTTTTCTCAACTTATAACCTGGAATAGACGCCGCACCGGCTATTTTGTGCGATCGCGGACATGCATCACGTTTGCAAATCGCCAATCCCGTTAATTTCGTTACTTATTGCGTTACGGACTACGCTTAAAAAAACCTTCTTCGCGAGGCGATACCATGAGCCGATTCATCCCCATAGAATTACACCATGCCAGCCGTCTATTAAATCATGGCCCAACTGTCATGATCACCAGTTTCGATGAGCAATCCCAGCGGCGTAACATTATGGCTGCAGCCTGGTCAATGCCGGTGGAGTTTGAACCGCCACGCGTGGCGATTGTGGTAGATAAATCGACATGGACCAGGGAGTTGATTGAACGTAACGGTAAGTTTGGCATCGTTATCCCGGGCGTTGCAGCAACTAACTGGACGTGGGCAGTGGGAAGCGTGTCGGGTCGTGAAGAAGATAAATTTAATTGCTATGGCATTCCGGTGGTGAAAGGTCCGGTGCTTGGTTTGCCACTTGTTGAAGAGAAATGCCTGGCGTGGATGGAGTGCCGCCTGCTACCTGCGACTTCTGCGCAACAAAAATACGACACGCTGTTTGGCGAGGTGGTATCAGCAGCGGCAGACGCACGGGTATTTGTCGAAGGCCGCTGGCAGTTTGATGATGATAAGCTCAATACGTTGCATCATTTAGGTGCTGGCACGTTTGTTACCAGCGGCAAGCGAGTTACGGCGGGTTAAGCATTACATGCTGTAACCGGGTTTCTTTATCAAAGCCTCCATTTGGGGCGCGATTTCGGCATCCCAGATAGCTTGCCAAGATTCTGGTTGAATCTGCTGTAGAGCAATGCTTATCGAACTGTCTTTACTGTTCAGATGGCGAATAATAACGTCGGTAATATCTGCAGCAAGTGCTGCTTTTTGTTGTTCGTCCAGTTCACGCGGAAAACATTTAATGTCGATGTGCGGCATGATTGTGCTCCTTTTGAAAGATGTCAGTAAAATTAACACACATTGTGAATTTTCAGTCCTTTCCATTCAAACGTGAAATCAATAAGTTCATCAGGGACATCGCAAACAATATGAAGACGGATTTCTTCTCTGCCGTGACTCTTTTCACTGATTGCGTAACTGTCATGCTCTGGATTATTTAATTCTTTCAGCGGAAATTTTTCCTCGAAGGCTTTATTTAGCCGCCCCTGGTTTCCTTTTACCGCGAATAAATAATCACCTCCCTGTTTTTGTATCTTCTCTGCAATATCTTTCTGGCAACCCATCGCATCAGTTGTGATGATTTTTCCTTTAATATCCAGCATGTTAAGAAGTTCTGGGATAGCTGTAATCTCATTAGATTTCTCATCCGTCTTGATCTGTCCGATGACCAGACTGTGCATTGTTGAGAACGCACTAATGACATGAATCGCTCCCCTGCGGCGACTCTTGTCATAAGAGTGCCGGAGCGTTTTTCCATCAATTGCAATGACGTCTTTATCATCTGAAGAATGGCAGTCACGCATCCAGTTAATAAAGCACTCGTGAAATTTTGCAGGACTGATACAGGATACAACTCTGGCAATGGTATCGTGAACAGGAATACCATTTTCAAAATCACCATATTGCTTCAAAAAATCGAGATGTGTTTCCCCAAAATCCTCTATATCTTCCCAACCCTCTGCACCAGAAATAACGGCACAAATAGTCAACAGTAGAATATCTGACAATTTATGTTCCACTTTCCAGGCTTGTCTGTAATCGGGGATAATAGAAATATGTTCCATCAATTTTTTAAGTTCCATTTTGTTCTCCTTAATTATGTAAGGAGTATTTGATCATGTATAAGCAATAAAAAACAGCTTCAGGTAATGAGGAATATCTCAATTTTTAAACATAAAATGCGAATTATTTAGTACAAAAAGTGAACTTCTGATGATCTTTCCCTGTGTTTAACGCAGCCTTCTTTCTTTTCCTCTTCACCCTTAATGTCTTTGCAATCTCTTAATAAATTCAGTGCCATCTTCTTTATTCCAGATATTATTTAGGCTGCGTTTCCTCTTCTTATCCGGCTGGCATCTTCATTCATTTTTACATCTAACACCCAATGAAGACTGTGCTCGATCAGCCAGTGCGCTCTGATAGCATGTGCAAATTCTTTAGCATCCATATCCTTTGATGAAATATAATATCGGATGCTTACACCTTCTGCTGATTTATCTTCTTTCTTCTGCCTGAATGACAATGCTACACAAAGCTTTTTTAATCCCTTCCATTCGAATTCAAAATCACAAAAGTTCAGGCGTTACGTTACTGACAATATGCAAACGTGTTTCTTTTCTTCCATGACTTATCTCCTGCGTACTAAACGAATCGCCTTTATAATTAGAAAACACATTTACAGGAAATTTTTCCTCGAATGCATGATGTAATTTCCCCTGATTGCCTTTTACTGCCAGAAGATAATCTGCTTTTTTATCTTTGATCTTCGAAGCGATATCTTTCTGACAGCCCATAGCATCAATGGTTATCAAATTTTTCATTAAATACAGTAGGTTAAGCAACTCTGGAATGGCTGTAATCTCATTACTTTTGGCTTCCGTTTTCACCTGCCCCAGTACAACACCATTTTCGTTCGAGAATGCACTCACCATATGGATTGCTCCTTTTCTTTTTCCCTTATCAAAGGAGCCTCTTATGGTCTTTCCATCTATTGCTATAATTTCACCATCAGTGATTTCATGGCACTCCTGCATCCATTCAATAAACATCTTTTCAAAGGCCAAACTGTCAATGTTACTCACAACGCGTGCAATGGTGTCATCGACCGGAATGCCATTATCAAAATCACCATATTTCTTTAGCCATTCAAGTCTTTCATGTCCAAAATCTTCAATTTCCTGCCACTCATCGGCACCTGCAATTACTGCACATACGGTGAGAAACAAAATAGCAGATAATTTATGTTTAACCTTTCCTTGTTGTCGTATATCAGGGGTCACTGAAATATAATCAAGCAAACTTTGAATACTCACCTGGCGTCCTTTTTTATCTTTTTAGTTATTCCAAAGGTTAAATTTTGATCACCTGTAGGCGTTAAAGCAAAGATGAAAATCGTGATTTACATCACAATTTTCATGATCTTGCCCTGCCCCGTCCCTTGCTCTCATGTCTTTCTGTATGTATTTTATATTTTTCTCTTTCTGGTGTTGTTCATTATGACCATTTACCAATCCAGTCAAAAACTTCATTTTTCAAATTGTTATCATAATAATCAACATCATAATAGTCTCCATAATTAATTATTTTATAACTAGCCTTCTTGTTTTTATCACTAAAATACACCCGTTGTTTTGTAGCGCAGAACTCCATATTCTCCAGTTTACTAATGTTTTTTAATCGCACGCTATAAAGAATATCATTGAAAAAATTAAGATTTATATCAACCACTCCACAGTGCGTCCTGTAATTATTAACCATTATACTTATAAAATGACCATTCCCTCTACTAATTTTTTGGTCATTAATTATTTTATAAATAATATTTTTTCAGAAAGATATATCTCAACGCTCTTTGGTGTTTTATGTCCATAAAATACGATGTCAGAATTTGAATTGTTATCAAACCCAAGGTAAACAACAAATAAACAAAGGGTAATTAAAAAAATGACAAGTTTGCCTCTAATAATTTGAAGCATCTGAACTCCCTTGCTTTGCTTTTATTGGATTATCTGCTTTTATACCATCTAACCCGAAGAGTTGCCCAGTGTTATATTTTTCAATACATGCATCGCTACATTTGGCAGAAAAATCGCCACAAGCAATACCGACAGTGTTATTTTTAAGATCCATGATTCTTTTTTTAGCTGGCTGACCTTGTCTATCCCCTGCCGCCTCATGATTTTTACCTATCACGTCAGCTATTGTTGATCCAAATGTCTTAGTCATTCGACACATCAAGTAACAATGTCTCATTGCATCGGCGGCCCCATTATGAGCTCCGCCAACAATAGCATCCATATCATAACCGAACTGGTAAGCACTGTTAGTAATGCTGTTTGCAGCAATCAATCCAGGTACACCAGATACGGCATAAATTAGTCCACCTGATGTCATATTCTCAATCGCATCTAACCCCATTGGGTCTATCACTTGTATGGGATTCAACGGATACTGATACATATTCCATCCACCTCTCAACCCAATCGGGTCCGGGGTGATATACCGCCCCTGCAACGGATCGTAGTGCCGGTGACGGTTATAGTACAGCCCCGACTCCTCATCATGCTGCTGCCCTGGCAGACGGTACGGCTGGTGCAGGTGATGCGGGT